>Ga0116210_1000203_pt1 | contig 64365 bp, 63 predicted proteins | sample TshhotsprinmetaG_FD_94483 | JGI IMG/M metagenome (GOLD analysis project Ga0116210, IMG submission 94483) | Hot spring microbial communities from South Africa to study Microbial Dark Matter (Phase II) - Tshipise hot spring metaG | ecosystem: Environmental > Aquatic > Thermal springs > Hot... | reverse complement strand
CCAAAGATTGGGTTCCTGTGGGGTGACACCCCTGGATGGCGAGGAGAGAGAAAACTATGCTCAACAGAATGAGAAAAGAAGGGGATCGTAAGGAATACTCCTAAGGAAAGTTGACACTATCCGAACTGACATTGCACCTTGACCTCTTCATGCGAGAATGGTAGGATTAGTAAAGAATTCAGCAACAAAACACTCTTTCATATTGCTGCAAGATACCGCTTGGTGAGAGACAAAGGATGTGAAAAGCTCTCGGGAGAGGAATGTCGTGTCTTCACGCCATGGCTTTTCTTATGTTCATGAACCAAGCGAAAAAGGAGGTTAAAACGATGAGGAGAGGAAAATGGATTTGGATTGTGGTGTGTGCGTGTCTTGTATGGGGAATTGCACTTGGATACGCGGGAGCACAAGAGAAAAAGAAACTCACCTTTGCTTGGATTCCCAAAGCACTCAATAACCCCGTGTTCGAATTAGGACGGGATGGAGCTTTCGCCAAAGCCAAAGAATTGAGTGAAACTACCGATTACGAGGTGGAAGTGCTCTATGTCGGCTCGGTGGCTTCCGATGCCGCCGAACAAGTACGGGTGGTGGAGGACGTTATCGCCCGGGGTGTCGATGGGATCGGTATTTCCTGCAACGACCCTGATGCCTTGGTGGATGTAATCAATAAGGCAGTCGATGCGGGAATCCCGGTCATGACCTGGGATGCCGATGCCCCAAACAGCAAGCGTTTCACTTACCTTGGCGTCAGCAATTACGATGGCGGAAAGGCAGCGGCAGAACTCTTGATCCGCTACATGGGCGAAAAGGGGAAGGTGGCCCTCCTCACCGGTGTACCCGGTGCGTTCAACTTGGAGGAGCGGATTCGTGGGTTCAAAGATGTGATCAAAAACTATCCCGAGATCGAGATCGTGACTACCGTCGCCTGCTACGACGACATAAACAAAGGTGTCGAAGTGGTAGAAGAAGTGATGCAGGCCTATCCCGATCTCACCGGGTGGTTCTTTGTCGGTTTGTGGCCTCTTTTTGCTGAGCGTGGTTCTATGCCTCTGTGGGAAGAAGCAGCCAAGGCCGGACGGGTCAAAACGGTCGCCTTTGACACGCTCCCCGTGGAATTAGAATACCTCAAAGAAGGGTTACTGGTTGGTCTGGTCGGTCAAAAATACTGGGGTTGGGGATACGACACCATCCAAATGCTCTTCGATCACATCGTCAATGGCAAACAGTTCCCCTCCTGGACCGACTCCGGTATGGACATCGTCACCATCCACAATGTGGATGCCATGATTGAAGCTTGGAAAACGAGTGATTTCACCAAACCTTTACCTCCCGCTTTTCCGGAAGGTTGATTTATTGAGGTCGGGGGAATTCCCCCGACCTCAATTTTCACTCACTCACGCTCATTGGAGGGAATGGTTGTGGAACACCCTGAATTGAGCTCTCAGGAAGAACGTTACGTCGAACCGAGTTTTGCTGTCCGTTTAGCCCGTAATCAATTGGCAGCACTCCTCTTCATCCTCTTCGGTATGGTAATGGTCTTGAGCCTTCTCACCCGGACTTTCCTCACCGCCAATAACATTTTCAACGTCTTACGGGCTTTTTCTTGGATTGCGATTGCTTCTTTCGGTCAGTCCATCGTGATCATCAGTGGCGGAATCGATCTCTCTTCCGGTTCCAATATGGCCTTTTCAGGAATCATTACCGGAATGCTCTTGAATAGCGGGTACAGTATCACCTTCTCGGTCATCCTCGGCCTTGCGGTCACCCTTCTTGTTGGCTTTTTCAACGGTATCATGGTGAGTAAAGCCAAGCTTCCCCCCTTCATTGCCACTCTGGGGACCATGAGTATCATTCGGGGGTTTTGTTACGGGATGACTGAAGGATGGCCGATACGGAGTCTCCCCCGGGGATTCCTCGCCTTGGGCCAGACCGACATTCATTTTTTTCTCTGGCGAATTCCTCTCCCCGCTATTCTGATGGTGATTTTCGCCATCCTCTGTTTCATCCTCCTTGACCGGACCAAACTCGGTTATCACACCTACGCAGTGGGAGGGAACGAGTACGCCGCCGGGTTAGCAGGTATTAACACCGGTCGGGTGAAAAATATCGCCTTCACCCTATCGGGGCTTTTAGCCGGGATCGGTGGAATTCTCATGACCGCCCGCTTAGGAGTAGCTGCACCGACCGCCGCTCAAGGGTACGAACTGGACATCATCGCTGCCGCGGTCATCGGTGGGATCAGTCTCACCGGTGGAGAAGGGAACGTATGGGGAGCGCTCATCGGAGCGGCAATCATGCAGATTTTACGCAATGCCTTGGTACTCTTAGGCTTTCCTGCCTATTGGCAACCGGCAGCCATCGGCGCGGTGATTATCGGTGCGGTGATGATCGACATGTACCGGAAGAGAAAGGTGTAGGGAGGAATACCCATGGATCCTGAAGCCCGTCAACCGATCTTAAGCTTGCGAGGGATCAGTAAATATTTCGGTGGTGTCCACGCTCTGGAAAACGTGGACTTCGAGGTCTATCCCCAGGAGATCGTCGCCTTGGTAGGAGATAACGGTGCGGGGAAATCGACCCTCATCAAAATCGTCGCCGGGGTATATCAGCCCACCAAGGGGGAAATTTACTTCATGGATCGCCCGGTGGAAATCCACAGCCCCCATGATGCTCAGAACTTGGGTATCGAAACCGTCTATCAAGAACTGGCGCTCATCGAAACCCGCGATGTTCCTGCCAACTTCTTCCTGGGAAGAGAACCGGTAAGGGGACGCTTGGGGATCTTTGTGGACCGCAAAAAAATGGTTGAAGATACGGTGCGGACCCTCAAAGACTTGGGCATTGTGCTCCCTCACCTGCGCACTCTGGTACGGTATCTCTCCGGCGGACAGAGACAAGCGCTCGCCATCGGCCGGGTGATGCCCTGGGGGGGGAAAGTGATCATCATGGATGAACCCACTGCCGCCTTGGGAGTCAGGGAATCACGAAAAGTCTTAGACCTCATTCTTCAACTCAAAGAGAAAGGGTGTTCGGTCATCGTGGTCAGCCACAACATGCGGCATGTCTTTAATGTAGCCGACCGGATTGTGGTCCTCCGGGGCGGGAAAAAAGTGGGCGACAAGAAAAAGAACGAAACTACTCCGGATGAGATTGTGAAGCTCATCGTCGGCGCCGAGATGCTGTAGATCCCTACTTGATCCAAGCGTAAGCCGTGATATAATTATAACAGAGCTTTGAGGAGGGGCGTATGAGGGAGTTAAATCAAATTCTTGTCCCCAAACGCCGAAGCCAGGAGCGTTGGTTTCGTTTTCTCCTCTTCGTACCTACTATGGTGTTTTTGGTCCTCATGGTCATTTTCCCCTTGGTCTACTCGGTGAACATCAGCCTCTACGATTACGTCCGAGGAAGGGAACCCCGCTTCATCGGTTTGGGGAACTACCTCCAACTCTTCCAGAGCGAACAATTTTGGTTGGTCACCTGGATCACTCTCCGAATCACTCTGACCTGCGTAGCCATCGAGATGGGCCTGGGGCTTCTCCTTGGTTTTGCGCTCAGCCAACGGATTCCAGGAATGGGATTCTTCCGGTTGATCATCTTCCTCCCCATGATGCTTGCCCCCTTGGTAGCAGGACTCTTCTGGCGCTTGCTCCTCGATCAGACCTTTGGTTTAGTGAACTTCTTTTTAGAACGAATCGGCCTGCAACCGGTAGAATGGCTCACCAATCCTCGCTTCGCCATCTGGGGAATCATCCTCACCGACGTGTGGCAGTGGACTCCTTTCGTAGTCTTACTCACCTTAGCCGGCCTGGGCACCATCCCCCCAGAGCTCCAAGAGGCAGCCACCTTGGACCGCGCTCACCCTTGGATGCGTTTCAAGCATATCTACCTACCCTATTTACGCATGCCCATTATGCTCGCCGTTCTCTTCCGTTCCATCGATACCCTCAAGATGTTCGACGTACCCTACATCCTCACCGGTGGCGGCCCAGGGGATCTCACCACTACTCTTTCCCTCCTCGGATATCGTAATCTGTTTGCCTTCTTCAAGGTAGGCGTGGCCTCGGCAATCTCATGGTTTGTGGTCATTATTGTCAATGTGCTGGTAAACATCCTCCTCAAAATTCTGAGTCCTAAGAGGAAAATCCCAACGGAGACGGTGGATACCGGCTTATAGGAGGGAGAACAATGCATGGAGAGAAGAAAAGCGCCATCCGCCAAACGGTATTCCTGATCGTGGCGATTGCCATCACCGTGATCTTTATGTTCCCGCTCCTTTGGGTGATTGTCTCCTCTTTCAAAACCCGTTTAGAGGTCTTTCTCCTACCTCCAAAGTGGATTTTCCTACCTACCGCACAAAATTACCGCGACATTTTCACTTCTGACTTCATGTACCAGTTTCGCAACAGCCTGATCATCGCCGCCCTCTCCATGGGCATTTCCCTCTTCCTGGGAAGTCTCACCGCCTACGGTTTTTCCCGTTACTCCATACGAGGCAGTGAGGGCTTACTCTTCTGGATTCTATCGCTTCGCATGCTTCCCCCCATCGCGGTGGTCATCCCCTTCTATCTCCTCTTTCGTTCCTTAGGACTTCTCGATACCAATGCGGCTCTCATCCTCGTTTACTGCATTTTCAACATTTCTTTCTCTATCTGGGTACTTAAGGGATTTTTCGACGAAATTCCCATCGAACTCGAAGAAGCAGCCAAATTAGACGGATACTCTCCCCTACAAGTGTTCTGGAAGGTGAGTTTACCCCTGGCACGATCGGGTATCGCCACCACCGCCATTTTCTGTCTCATCCAATCCCTCAACGAATTCTTGGTAGCTCTCACCCTCACCACCCGTAAAGCAGTGACCGCTCCAGTAGGATTGGCCAAATTACAAACTTTTCTGGGTACCGATTGGGGAAGGATATCGGCCGCCGCAGTAATCTTCATGATCCCCGTAGTGGTTTTCACTATCCTGGTGCGTAACGAGTTAATTCGGGGAATGAGTTTTGGACGGATGCAGTGATGGGCCTATGGCGACTCTCGTGTTAGAGAAACTCAATCTCTGGTATGGAAAACACACTCATGCGGTACGGGACGTGGACCTCACCGTGGAAGATGGAGAACTATGCGTGTTCTTGGGACCCTCAGGATGTGGGAAAACTTCCACCCTGCGGATGATTGCCGGTTTCCTCACTCCTACTTCGGGAAAGATCTACCTCGATGGACAGGTGATCAACGATCTCTATCCCGGAGACCGCAACGTGGCCATGATCTTTCAAAGCTATGCCCTCTACCCCCATATGACGGTACAGGAACAGCTGGCCTTTCCCTTGTATGCAAAGGGGAAGAGGACCAAACAAGAGGTCACTCAAAAGGTGAGAGAAATCGCTCATTTTCTCCACCTTGAGGACCTTCTCCACCGTTACCCTCGTGAACTCTCCACCGGCGAGCAGCAACGGGTTGCCATTGGACGGGCACTCATTCGCCAACCGAAACTTTTTTTGATGGATGAACCCCTCAGTCAACTCGATGCCCGCCTACGGGTAGAGATGCGCGCCCAACTCCGGAAACTTCAGCAAGAGCTCAAAATTACCACCATTTACGTCACTCACGATCAGACCGAAGCACAAGGATTGGCAGACAAAATCATGGTCATGAATGTAGGGAGGGTACAACAAATTGGTAAACCCACCGAAATCTATGAAAATCCCCACAATCTCTTCGTAGCTGGTTTTATCGGTATGCCGGCCATGAACTTCTGGCGAGGCACGGTGACCACCTCCTCTTCCGAGGTAACTTTTCAAGGGCGAGGGATCACTCTCCCCCTTCCTCCTTCTCTTCTCCCCCTTTTCGGGACTTACACCACCCAGGAGGCGGTTATGGGTATTCGCCCCGAACACCTCCATCCCGTAGCAACCTCTCAGGGAGCATGGCCAGGCGAGGTGTACCTGGTGGAACCCCAAAGTAACGAGTTCATCTTAGACCTCAAGGTAGGAGAGGAGATAGTAAAAGTACGGGTCGATAAGCGAAAGCTCCCCTTACGTCCCACGGAGGGACATATCATGTTCATTAAGCCGGAAGAGGAACACGTGTACTTTTTTGACCCTTCCAGCGAAAAACGAATCAGGTGAGAGAGCATGGCGGAAATACGCTTAGAGGGAATCCAAGTTCGTTATGGAAAACGCGTGGTGCTCAAAGAGGTATCCTTTTCCGTCCCCAATGGGAGCTTGTGTGTCATCACCGGTCCATCCGGATGCGGTAAAACCACCGTACTCCGTGTGGTAGCGGGTCTCACCCATCCTGAAAGAGGAGAGGTCTATTTCGATGGGCAAAGAATGATCCACGTTCCCCCCAGCGAACGGGATGTAGCCATGTGTTTTCAGAGTTTTGCTCTCTATCCCCACATGACGGTGGAGGAAAATTGGCTCTTCCCCCTCTACGCGGAAAAACTTTCCCCTGAGGAAACCAAGGCACGCCTCACCGAGATCACCACTCTCCTCCACATGGAACCGCTCCTCTACCGCTATCCCAAACAACTCTCTGGAGGACAACAGCAACGGGTAGCTCTGGGGAGAGCGTTGGTGCGTCGACCCCAACTCTACCTCCTCGACGAACCGCTGGGAAACTTAGATGCCAAACTGCGGGTGGAGATGCGAGCAGAGATTCGCAAAATTCAAGAGACCCGTCACATCACCACCCTCTACGTCACCCACGATCAGACCGAGGCTCAGGCAGTAGCGGACCAGATGGTGGTCATGGACTTCGGAGAGGTGAAACAAGTGGGAACACCTGAAGAGGTCTATGAAAAACCGCGCAATCTCTTCGTTGCCGGTTTCATTGGTACTCCGCGAATGAACTTCTTTCCCGTCAGTGTCGAAGAGGAGGGAGGCAAAATTTTCCTGCGTCACTCTGCCTTCACCTTCCTTCCCCTGCCACAAGAACAAGCGCTCCTCCGGGAACGGAAGAGAGAATGTATTTTAGGAGTGCGTCCAGAAAATGTTTTCCTTTCTCCTATCCCCCAAGAAGAAGCTTTTCCCGCCAATATCGAGGTGATCGAGCCGCAGAGTAACGAACTCATCCTCTCCCTGCGGGGGGAAGGGATCGTTTTCAAGGTCCGTTACCAACGAAATGAACTCTCCTTTCGCCCCGAAGGAGGGGAGAAAGTGTGGGTACAATTTGAAAAAGAGGCCATTCACCTCTTCGACAGGAAGAGTGAAGAACGTTTCAACTGAAAGGGGGTGAGAAGACCAGTTAACCTCTACTTTGATAAAGGACCATGAGTACTCTCAAGGAGGAGGTTGAGAATCATGCGAAAACTCTTGTGGGTGTTGGTGGTGGTAGGTATCCTTCTGATCGGAAGTGGGGTCTATGGGGAAGAGGTGACTTTGCGCATCCTAAGCCTTCCCTGGCCGCAAACCCCGGTGGAACAACGGTTGGCCAACGAAATCTTCACTCAGAAAACCGGCATCCGAGTGGAAATTGAAAGCCCCCCTTACCAGTTCGTGGAGTACAAGATCCGTGAAATCATCGATAGCAAGAGTGATGAGTACGACCTCTTCGAATACGACAGCCAATGGATCGGACACATGGTCCTCGGGGGGGTTTAGAGCGTTTGGACACCGAAGAATTTCTCTTTGTCCCCGAGAGTACCCTCAACTTTGAAAAGGATTTCCTCCAAGGTTTCGCCACCTACATCGGGAAATTCCCCACCTTAGGTGATGATGCCCTGCTTCCCGGCGAGGCATGGAAAAAGTACCAAGATGCACCCCTCTATGGTCTCCCTTGGACGTGTGGTGGACTGATCTTCAGTTACCGAAAAGATCTCTACCAAGAAGCCGGTATTGCCGGACCTCCTGACACCTGGGAAGAATTCCTCGATTACGCCAAAAAACTCACCGTTGACCTCAATGGAGATGGCAAAATCGACCGTTACGGTATGGCCTGGTATGCTACTCGGCTCAGCGACGGTATCACCCAGCAATGGCTCCCCTTCCATTTCTCTTTTGGTGCCGAGCTATGGGATCCTCAGAACTGGAAAGCGCAGGGCATCATTAACTCCAACCGAGCGGTAGAGGCCTTACGGTTCTTCGTAGACTTCAACCTCAAACACAAGGTTGTCGACCCGGCTACCGCTAACTGGTTCGTGGACGAAATCATGAATGCCGCCACTCAAGACAAATGTGCCATGTGGTTCACCTGGGTAAGTTTTGCCAACGTGGCCGATAACCCTGCTCTCTCCAAAACCGCCGGCAAGTGGGGATACACGGTTATGCCCGGGTATCGGGACCCCCAAACCGGACAAATCCGTCGGGCTACTACTTTCGGTTCCCAGGGAATCGGAATCAACGCCTATTCCAAACACAAGAAAGAAGCTTGGTTGTACCTGCAGTGGCTCAAATCGTATGAAATAGAGAAGATGCTGGTCGACGATCCTACTGCCGGATATGCGAGTAGCCGGATAGATCTCCTCGACTATCAACGCGGCTTCGAAGCCAAGTGGGCTTCGATCCGGAGCATCATGGAGGGAATCGTCCGTGATGTGTGGACCTGGCCCGAGTATGCCGAGCTCTTAGACATCCAACAGCGAGAACTCAACCTTGCCTACATCGGACAAAAATCGCCCCAGGATGCCCTCAATAATATCGCTCTCCTCCAGCAGAACGTGCTCGATACCAGTCCCAATAATCCCAAGAACAAGTAACCTACTCCTGGGGGGGTTCCCCCCCCAGGAAATCAATTCCCAAGGAGGCTCTTCTCCCATGAAGGATAAGGTGAGAGTTGGTATCGTGGGTTCACAGTTTGAAGCGGAAATCCATGCCCTCTCCTTTGCCAAAATTCCCCATCTTGCCGAAGTGGTTGCCGCCGCTTCTCCCCAGAGAGAGCATGTAGAAGCTTTTGTACAACGTTTTCGCATCCCCCGGGCTTACACTGATTACCGTCGGATGCTGGAAGATCGAGATATCGACCTCATCACCATCTGCGCCCCCAACGATCTCCATGCCCAGATTACCATCGATGCCGCCCAGAGCGGGAAACACGTGGTGTGCGAAAAGCCCCTCTGCCTCAATTTGGAAGAGGCCGAGGCAATGATTCAAGCCTGCCAGAGGAATCACGTCTTCCTCTTTTACGCCGAAGAGCTCTGTTTCGCTCCCAAGTACGTGCGGGCCAAAGAACTCGCCGAGGAGGGCGCTTTCGGTAAGGTGTACTTAGTGAAACAGAGCGAGAAACACTTTGGACCTCACTCCGCGTGGTTTTGGGATGTGGAGCGTTCCGGCGGTGGGGTACTCATGGACATGGGTTGCCACGGTATTGAATTCGCCCGCTGGTTTTTGAATAAGAAGAGAATCAAAAGTGTCTATGCTCATCTTGGTACCTATGTCCATGGCGGCAAAACTAAAGGAGAGGATGAGTCGCTCACCATTCTGGAATTCGAAGACAACGCCTACGCGGTGATCGAGGATAGCTGGGCAAAAAGAGGAGGGATGGATGACCGCGCGGAAATCTATGGCGAAGGGGGAGTGACCTACGCCATCCTCCATATGGGTATCTCGCTCATCACCTATAGCGAATATGGTTATGGATATGCGGTAGAAAAAGCCCCCACCACCAAGGGGTGGACTTTTACCGTGTACGAAGAACTGTGGAATTACGGTTTCCCTCAGGAAATGGAACACTTTGCCAAATGTGTGATGGGACTGGAAAAACCCATCGAAACCGGCGAAGACGGGAAAACGGTGCTTGAGGTGATCATGGCGGCGTACCAATCGGCGAGAGAAGGACGAAAAATCATTCTCCCCTTCACCCCTCAAGGAGTGAAAAAGCCCATCGACCTGTGGCTCGGTGAAGCTCCATGAGTCACATCGCCCTCACTCTCCTTTCTCAAGACGAGCGGAAACGACTCCACGAAAAGAGCTTGGACCTCCTCGCCCATATCGGGGTTTCCATTCCCGACGAAGAGGTATTTTCCCTCCTCGGCGATCACGGAGCCCAACCCAAAGGAGAACGCCTCCTCTTGTCCCCTGAGTTAGTAGAGGAGAGCTTAGAGAAGGCGGGTAAATCCTTCACCCTTTACGGACGAGAGGGAAAAGAAGGGATTCATTTCGCCACGGGAAACACCATTTTCTGCTCCTCACCAGGACAGTTTGCCCGGTTTGAAAACGGGAGACGGCGGGAAGCAAGGAGTCAAGATTTCCTCCAGGCAATTCACGTCGCCCACCATCTTCCTCACATCGATCTCGTGGGAGGATTGGCTATGCCTCTTGACATCCCTCCCTCCCAACGGGAAGCGTACATGGCCAAAGAACTCTTCTCTCGGACCACTAAGCCCATTTTCCTCTGGTTTTCCGAGCGTCGATCCTTTCAAGCGGTTTTTGAAATGAGTGTCCTCCTTGCCTCAGGGGAAAAAGAGGCCCGAGAGAAACCTCGGCTCTTTGCTTTCCTGGAACCGATCAGTCCTTTGCGTTTTCCCAAAAAAGGCCTCGAGATTCTCAAGGAAGCCACTTCCTTAGGTTTACCGGTGATGATCGGGCCTATGGCCCAGAGTGGAATGAGTGCTCCGATAGCCCTCGCGGGAACTTTAGCCCAGGAAAATGCTGAAATCCTGGCAGGAATCGTGGTCACCCAGCTCCTTCGTCCCGGAACTCCCATCTGTTACGGGGGTATCCCCCACGTTACCGATCCACGCACCGGTAGTATCTCTTTCGGCTCTCCAGAGCAAGCCCTTCTCGGCGTAGTGATGGCCGAAATGGGAACCTCCTTCTACGGGTTCCCCAGCTACATCAACGTAGGGCTCACCGATAGCCTCTCCTTCGATACCCAAAACGGTTGGGAAAAGGGCATCACCTTAATCCTGGGAATGCTTGCAGGCGCCACCACCTTTGGGCATATGGGAATTGTGGGATGTGATCAAGGAGGGAGTTTAGAACAACTCCTCCTCGACCACGAACTCATTTCCTTTTGCAAGAGAATCGTGAGGGGTATCAATTTTCACTTAGAAACGGCGAGCGAAACGTCCATCTGCGAAGGAATAGCTCAAGGCACCTTTTTCGGTTTAGAAGAGACTGCACGGCTCTTCCGCGAGGAACTATGGCTTCCCCAAGTGAGTTTTCGTGGTCCCTTTCGAGAAGGGAACCAAGGTATTGTGTCACAGGTCAAAGAAGAAAAGGAATGTTTACTCTCTCTGCCTCTCCCTCTTCTGGAGGAAAAAGAGAGCTCGCAATTAGAAGAGTACTTCCAGGAAATGGAGAGAGAAAGTACCTCAGGTGAGGAAGGGTAAAAATTCCTCTAAGCGAAGAAAAAAATCGTGAAAAAAACATGGACAGTGCTTGTAGATTATTGCCCAAAATTTCTATAATAGAAAGGAGAAATTTTTGAAGTTCTCCCACCGGTGACCTTAAGGAGGGGGAGCCCGGGGGGGGTCGATGCAGCACTCGGTCAGCCCCCGGGTGACTCCAAACTTCATAAGATAATATTCAGAAAGGAAACAAAAATCAAGACCTCTCCTCCAACTTTTTTGCCCCTCTCACCTTCCATGATAAAATTTCTTACCATGTCTATACCGGCAAAATGCAAAAAAGTTCCCAGGGAGTCCCTTCGATTTTGGCAATCACCTCGAAACCGCAAAAATCAGGCCAAGAATAAGCGGTTAAAGAGCACTACTCCTAAGAGAATCATGCCCCACAAGGCACTCGCAAGATGGGAACTAAAGCCGAGCAAATTAAAGCCGGTAGCCACAACTTGTAAAACCACGACCGAAACCACAATACCCCACACTCTCCCTGAACCACCGGAAGGGCTGACCCCTCCTAACACACAAGCGAGAACAGTCAAAAGGAGGTAGGACTCTCCGTAATCGGCTTGTGCAGCATTGAAACGTGAAGCCATAACGCACGAGGCTATCCCGGCAAGGAAGCTCGACAAAAGATAGGTACGGAAGACCACCTTACGGTTATTGACCCCCGAAAAGAGGGTGGCTACCGGATTTGATCCGAAAAGGTAGAGTTCTAAACCGAATTGGGTCCGAGAGAGGAGAAGGTACATGAGCGAGGCAAAAATAGCGAAAACGAGAAAGGGAACGGGAATGCCCACCACCGTTCCATTACCGATGAAGAGGAAATCCGGGGGGAAACCGGCGATGACGTACCCTCGGGTGATCACCAAAGCCAACCCCCGGATGAAAATCATGAGACCCAAAGTGGCAATGATGGCCGGCACCGAAACGAGAGCAATGAAAAAGCCCTTGAGTATTCCCAAAAGGAGCGACAACCCCAAGCCCAGGAGAATGGCAAAGGGAGCCTGTAAAGCGGGGAAAAACTGGGTCATGCTCAGAGCCATGACGATACTCACCAAATTGGCGGTAGCAATGATGGAGAGATCAATGCCTCCCGATAACATGGGTCCCATTTGTGCCAAGGTTAAAAGCCCTAAAAGAGGCATTTGAAAAGCAATGGCTTGAAAACTCTGCGCTTCTAAGAGTTTCCCCTGGGTGAGAAAAGCCATCAAAGCGAAAAGGACACCCAAAAGAACCATCAAAGCCACAATTTGCATATCTCTTACTCTAAAAGATTTGTTCTTCAGCAAAGCGCCCTTTCTCCCTCCTTATCTGCAATTTCCGCTGGTAAGCACTGATACTTGCCGCAAGAACGATGATCGACCCCATAATGACTTCATGCCAGTATGCGGAAGCCTTCATGAGAATGAGACCATTCTTGATAATGGCGATGAGGAGTACGCCAAGAAATGCCCCCCACACCGTTCCGGAACCACCGAAGATACTCGCCCCACCGAGAATGGTAGCGGCAATAACGTCGAGTTCCCTCCCCACAATGGCATTAGGCTGAATCATCTGATTGAGCTGGGCATGGACGAAGCCAGCAATTCCGGCAAGAAGTCCAATATAGGAATACACGAAAAGTTGGACCCGAAAGATGTTGAAACCGGCCCTGCGGGCTGCTTCGAGGTTTCCCCCCACCGCATAGATTTTCCTCCCTATGGTCAGATAGCGGAGAACGACGAAAGTGAAGAAACCCAAAATAATCCAGAGAAGGGTGAAAAAAGAAAAGCCAAAGGGAACTCCCTGTGCTCCCATGAAGGTAACAACCTTGAGCTTGGCGAATTCCCGGAAAGCGGGAGGAAATTTATAAATCCACGTTCCCTTAGTCAGGAACATTAAGACCCCATAGTAAAAATTCAAGGTAGAAATGGTGATAATCACCGGATGGACTCGGGTATAGTACACTAAAACCCCGTTCACTGCTCCCAAGGCAATACCGATGGGGATGGGGATGAGGAAAGCAAGGAGCACATTATTGACCATGGTAGTACTGATTACGAGACCCATAAGGTATTGGGCAACAGTAGCAATGGCGGTGAAGGATACATCGATACCACCGGAAATCAAGACCACGAGTTCCCCTAAAGCCACGATTCCCAAGAAGGAGTTATTCCGCAGAAAATCGAAAATATTCTCCAGAGTGAAAAATTTAGGATTCACCACGGTGAGAAAGGCAGAGAGAACGATAATCACAAAGAGGAGGTACCATTCCGTTTGTCTTTGGATCTTCCAAGGTATCTTCATAAGCCTTCTTCTTTCACTCTCGAATGCTCTGACGTAAATCGTCTTCAGTCATCGTACCAGGGGAAAACTCTTTCACAATCTTCCCACCCTTCATGACCAAAATTCGGTCACACACTAACCTCACTTCTTGTTCCTCATCGGAAATGAGAATGATGCTCAAGTCCTTCCCGACGAGCTCTATAATCGACTGATAAATACTCTCTTTAGCCCCTACATCCACTCCATGGGTGGGAGTATCGAGGATGAGAATCTTGGGTTCGGTGAGAATCCACTTGGCGAGGACCACTTTTTGCTGGTTGCCTCCAGAAAGAGAGCGTACCGGCGCTTCGATATCGGCCACTTTAATTCCGAAGGCCAGCACCGTTTCTTCGGCAAAGGCGTGCTTTTCCCGAGGAGGAACGAAAAGTCCTCGTCTCTTCAGTTGCTCAAAAACGGTAATGACCAAATTGTTCTCCACGCTCTGATCCAAAACCAAGCCCTGCAACAAGCGATTCTCGGGAACGTATCCGATCCCGTATTGGATGGCTTCCTGCACCGAACGGGCACGGAATCTCTTTCCGTCCACAAAAATCGCCCCCTCATCCGGAGGGTTCAAACCGAAAAGGGAGAGAGCAATTTCCGTCCGTCCCGAACCCCGCGGACCGATGAGACCCAACACTTCCCCCCTCCGAAGGGTAAAGGAAACTTCATGGTACTGGTTGGTACGACTCAAACGCTCCACCCGGAGGATTTCTGGTCGATTCTCTTGAAGCATAACCTCCCGCGTAAAGGCAAGCTTTTTCCCGGTCATGAGAAAGGAGAGCTCGTCACGGGTCAATCCTTGCGCCACAAAAGTTCCCACCTTTTTCCCGTCACGGATAACCGTCACCCGGTCTCCAATCTCCAGAACTTCATCGAGACGATGACTGATGAAGAGAACGGCAATCCCCTTGCTTTTGAGTTCTCGGAGGAAGGCAAAGAGACGATTCACCTCTTTCCAGGTGAGGGAAGAAGTCGGTTCATCCAGAATGATGAGCCGGGCATCACTGGCGATGGCTCGACATATCGCCACGAGCTGCTGATCGGCAACCGAGAGTTTGCGCACTTCCGTATCCGGATGGAGGGTAATTCCCAATTTCTCCATCACTTCCATTCCCCGCTTGCGGATCTTCTTCCAATCCACGAAAGAGCGAGGCTCAAGGTAGAAGTGTGAAGCAATGTTCTCGGCCACCGAAAGATTGGGGAACAGAGAGAGGTCTTGATGGACCACGTGGATACCCAAACGATAGGCTTCGAAAGGACGGAGAGAGGAATACGGTTTCCCATCGATAACCATCTCTGCTCCTCCCTCCGGAGCGACCACCCCGGTCACGATTTTGACCAGGGTACTCTTCCCCGAACCATTTTCTCCCACGAGACAATGGACTTCGCCCCGGATAATTTCAAAATCAACCTTGTCTAAGGCTCGCACCCCTCCGAAGCGTTTACTCACCTGTCGCAAGAGTAAAAAGGGTTCCTTTTCCGAAACAGGTTGGTTCACAGCGGATTCCATGGGAATGCCTCAAAAATGCTCTTGGGGGAAGACCTTCCCCCAAGAGCATAGAATGAGAAGCTTTTAGAATCCGAGCTTTTCTGCAGCTTCGGCGTTCCCCATGATCTTGGTCTGGTTGACGATAATAACCTTATCCTGAACGTCAATAGTTCCAAGACTTGGAATCTCCAAGCCCGGTTTAATTTCTTTCCCATCCAAAATTTGTTTGGCAATATACACCATAGCGTAGCCAGCATCTTTGGGATCCCAAAGTTGCGCCCAGTCGACTGCCCCGGTAGCAAGATACGGCGCCACCGTAGAAGGAATGGCACTTCCAACCACGATGACCTTATTTTCCATACCCTTTTCTGCTACCGCCTGTGCCGCACCGATCGGTCCCAGACTCCCCCATCCGATCACTGCCTTGAACTGCTCACCGTAAGTAGTCATGAGGTCCAATACTGCCGCCCGCGAGGCCTCAACACTCTCTGCGGTGGGAAGACGAGAAGTCAACTCTTTTAGGAAAGGATACTTCTCTTTCGCGTACTCTAAGGCCACATCTGCCCAGAAGTTGTGGAGAGGCACGGTGAGACTACCCACCAACATGACAAAACCGGCAGGGTTCTCAGGGCTATACTTACTGATTTCTCCACTCTCTTCCAGCTCTCGCACGATGGCGTCAACAGGGTTTTTACCGTACTGAACGCTGTCGATGGTTTCTACGTCCCAATCGATAGCCTCGGTTTCGAAAGGAGATTCATGAGTGAGAACGACAATTCCCTTCTCACGAGCCCTGGTAAACACGGGAACTAAAGCCTTCGCATCGTTCGGTACTACACAAATCGCATCTACCCCGCGCGTAACCAAATCTTCCACCATCTGCACCTGAGGTGCAGGATCGGCGGTGGAAGGACCGATGAGGTAAGCATTGACACCCAATTCCTTCGCCGCTTGATCGACTCCTTCTGCCATACGGTTAAACCAAGGAATCCCTGCAATCTTTACCACTACGGCGATCTCGTATTTCTCTTGAGCGAAGGAAACACCCACGAGGCTCACGACACCGAGCACCACAACGAGAAGAAACCAAAACCACTTCATTCCATCCACCTCCTTAAAATATCCCCTTTCTATTCTATTTTTTTCACTACTAACTGTCAATGAGAGGAGAAAAGGGAGTAAATTGACATCCTCCTTTTTCGTGTCTACACTAAGAGAAGGGACGATTTTTTGGGAACTTCTGAGCGATATAAAAAATACTATGATATGAAGGAAGGGAGGTTGAAGAATGCTTTATGATTCAGACCATCGGGCTCACCAAAGAATTCAACGGTTTTAAGGCAGTAGATAACCTCGATCTCCGGGTAGAAAAGGGTGATATTTACGGGTTTCTTGGTCCCAACGGAGCGGGGAAGAGCACCACGATTATGATGCTCCTCGGTCTCATCCCTCCAACTAAGGGAGAGATTTACCTCTTGGGTGAACCTTTTCATCCTCGGAATGTAGCGGTGAAAAGGAGAATCGGCGTGGTAGCAGAAAACCAATACTTTTACAAAGAAATGACCGCTCAAGAATACTTGATCTTTTTCGCCGAACTCTACCAAGTTCCGAACTCGCAAAAGCGCATTGATAGCCTCCTTGAGGCAGTAGGCCTCTCCAACGATCGGAATAAGAAGCTGGGTGCCTATTCCAAAGGGATGCAGCAGAAACTCGCTTTTGCCCGAGCTCTCTTGCATGACCCAGAACTCCTGATCCTCGACGAACCAGTGGCCAATTTAGACCCTACGAGCATCAAACAAATTCGTGACCTCATTGAAGAGGAAAACCGTTTAGGCCGAACCGTTTTCGTTTCCTCTCACCTCCTCTCCGAGGTAGAGCGACTGTGCAAAAAGGTGGCCATCATCAATCGCGGAAAACTCTTAGCAGAAGATACCATGGAAAATATCAAACGGAAACTCACCGATACCATCCTCTTAGAGATCGAATTGAACCGGGAGATCAGCGAGGTCGGGAAGGAACTGACCCAATTTCCCTTCGTCAAAAATTGGCACGCCGAAGGACACCGGATCGAAGTAGAACTCGAAACCGACCGTGACCACCGAGGCGAAATCTCCCGTTTCTTCTATGAGAAAGGTTTTTTGATCTTGGCCATGAAAACGAAAGAAATGAGCTTAGAGGAGGCTTTTATTACCATTACCCAGCAAAATGTTTCACTTCTCACACGGGGGGAAGACACTCATGAAAAGAAATAGAATGGCAATCCTTGTCGCTTCACTTCTCGGTATCGTTATCATCTTCCTCTTAGTGGTTTCTTATTTCACCACTCGAGTACCTTACGGAATTCTCAAAGGAAAGGTCACCGATCTCTACTCGCAAGACGTGGTCCGAAAATTAACCTTAAACATTGGGGGGCGCTCGGACATTCTCTTCCAAAGCAAAGAGTATAGAATCACCCATCTCCCCCCAGGGAAATATACCCTCACCGCCGAAGCTCCTCATTACCACCCCGTCACGCAAGAGTTAGAAATCAAGCGAGGCGAGAATGTTTTCGACTTCACTATGGAAGGAAAAGAAATACCGGGCTTAGCTGGCATCATTTGTTTTACCGATCCCACCAACCGGGGGATTGAAATCGAAATCCGGTTCAAAGATGCCCAAGGAGTAGGTATTTCTGATTTTCCCGGCTTACCTCTCCAATTAGAGGGGAAACTCTACGTTCGAGAAGGAGACGCAGACAATTTCTCTCGTGGGAGGCCCATCTTTTCCGGTCCCATCGAGCTCTTCTGGGATCCCAAGGCTTATCTCGCCCGTAATAAAGGTCTCATTCCCTGGAGTAAAATCCAAGTAGAGGAGAAAGAACAGTATGGCCTCTTGGAGCTCCTCCTGCACACCCCTCAGGGTGATTTTGAGGATACCATTGAGGATGTGGAACTCAAGTTAAAGGAGGAAGGCGCACAATGATGAAAAACGGCAAAGTGATGAAGACTCTCTTGAAACGGGATTTACTTTACGCTCTGTATAGTTGGGGGTATTACGGAGCGATTTTCGCCTCTTTCCTTGCTTCTTCTTTCCTCCTCAAAAATTTCCTGGATGCCATCCGCGAGGAAGATATTTTAGTCTCTGCCTTTCCGTTGAACTATCCCCTCTACATTACCCTCATCGTCATCTCTCTCTATCTCGTGATCATGTCGGCGATCTCCATTTCCCGGGAGCGCGAGCAGGGAACCTTAGAGGTGCTCTTCTACGGACCGGTAACACCGGCGAGTTTTCTGTGGAGTAGATACCTCAAAGATCTCACCTTGGGAATCCTGGCCCTGGCTTTCACCGCTCTCTACTTCTATGTGGCAAGCGTTCTCACCAACCTCGGTTTTACCATCGGGCTCGCAAAAGCACTCATTATGGGTATTTTCCTCATCTCCTGTGTGGTGAGTTTCGGACTCTTTATCTCCTCACTCACCGGGAGAATGCGGAGCTCCATCATCACCCTCATGGCCATTTTGGGTGCCTTTCTCGCCATTCAGTTCGTTTACAATATGCTCCTCGGGATCGAAAAAGAGTCGCTCTCCCCGTCACTCCTCTACCTGCGCCAAACCACCTCTTACCTCTTCCGAGGAATTAATTGGATTTCTCCTTTTGCCTACCTGAGTAGAGGGTTAGATAGCGTCATCCTCGAAAATCGGACGCTCTACGTTACCCACGTGCTCTACTGCGTGATTTACTCGCTCGTATTCGTTTTTCTCTCCATTTACACCATGGGGAAGAGGGGGGTCAAAGCATGAAGTGGTATCGGTACGGAGTATTACTGTTAGTCGGTATGCTCACCCTTGGCGGATCGTTGGCCATCGCCCAACCAGAATCTCCTTTCAAAGAGCAACTCGTGTATTCTCTCACTTCTTTCAACGGGTCCTCCTTCAGTAAGAATTTCTGTCCCCAAAGCGAAGACACGATTTACCTCATCGCCCATGAGAATAGTGTGGTTACCCCGGTAAAAACGATCGTCTACTATTGGCCGATAACCCGCCGCTATATGGCCGGTTTCAGTACGCTCAACGAGAGAATCAACGGCAAACTGGAGATTGTGCACAACGGAAAAGTTATCGCCACCCAACCCGAACAAAAATACGTTCTCTACTATCCCAAGGGGTATTGGTCGGAGAAAGCGGTCATGTACTTAGACGAAGAGGCAGAGAATTACTATAAGAAGTACAAACAGGCAGTAGACGTCTTCAATCAAAAGCTCCGTGAGTACTACCAAGCCATGGAACGATACCGGGAAGTACTCAACCGATTCTTTGAAGAGGTACGGAGACGTCGCGAAGCCGGCGAAGAAGGACCGCTCAATATTCCCATTCCCAAAGAACCCAAGGCCCCCGATTTTGTCGACTTTTACACCTCTGAACCTGCTTCTGGGTTTATCCTCAACCTCCCTCCCGGGAAATACGAAATTCGCTTGCGTCGGGACGACGGGACTATTTTCGAAGGGAGCGAAAAGAAACTCTTCGTTTTTACTTCCCGCCGCAAGGGTGGTGTAGGTTATGAAATTATCCCCGGTAACCGCTGGACGAAAAAAGAAAATTGTGACGACCCGTCTTGGATCATCCACGCGGTGGGGAAAAACGACCTCTACTTCAACCCTTATAAACAGGAAGAATACAACGAGCTCTACTACAACAAACTGGTTGATCCCCAAGAGATTGGCCGCCTGGAGCGATTCAAATGGGTCCATATTGACCCCATAGAGAACGTTACCCTCCTCTTCGGGAGGGGGAAAGAAATTCTCCAAACCGTGGAGAGAACCCCCTATTTCGTCAAGCAAATTCCCGGACCGGAATTAGGATACGAAATCATCCAGTACGATGAGGAGCTCAAAAAGAAGGGGTATCAGCCTACTTTTGAAAGCTATAAAGTGAGTCTCCCCCCTCATCTCCCCAAAACCGATTACCAAATTTCGTTGGTCTCAAGCGGTAGTGGACAACCGGAGGAAAAGAGCGAACGCACCGTACGCATGCTGAAGAAAGAAAACGCTCCTTACCTTTACCTGGTCGCTTTTCTCCCCCTCTTTGTCGGTGTCGTTACCATAATTGGAAGGGCAACCAAAATAGAAAAATAGTGGGAGGGGTGAGTCCCCTCCCGGCCAAAGGGAGCATAGTTGAGCAATATATCTCCTCCACTCCTCGTCAAACCAGGTTTCTCATGCTACAATGAATAAAAAATCTTGGAGGGGTCGAAAATGGCGATTGCGCAATTCTTGGAAGAGGAACGAGTGAGTGTAACCATGGCAATTCTTGCGGTCATTTTCGTCGTTTCGGCGGTAGGTGTAGCCTTCGCTGGAATGATGATGACCTTTAGTGCCCTAATCATGGGGCAAGTCCCGGTGGCAAGTATAGGCGTTACCGCCTTTACCCTGGTCTTTGGCATTATCAGTGGAATCCTGCAAGTGATCGTTCTCTACCAGTGGTCGAAGGTAATGAATCAGAACATCACCAACACCGAGCGAGTATTTCAGAGCATCAAAGAGCGATTGGAAGACCCCCTGCGAGGAGAGATAGGATTTTTCCTCTCCCGAGTCGAGGAATTCCGGGTGATCACCTGGCCCTTTTGGATCTACGTGGTCACCTACATTATCGGTCTCTTTACCGGGATGTACGCTCTCCTCTTCTACCTCATCGGGTTTATCTTCGTTGCCGTATACCTTTCGAGCATTTTCAAATCGGCGAATAAACTCTCCGATCTCAAGGACAAGATTTACCGTTACCTCCAAGAAAAGAAGCATATGATGATCGAAGGAGAAGTATATCGCATTAAACGCTACAACATCATCGTTTTTATCATCCTGAGCATTATTACCTTTGCCATTTACTGGTTGTACGTCTTAGTGAAACTGAGTGTAGAGATTAACCGTTATGTAGAAACTGACGAGACCATCCGTGCCCGTATCGAGCAAGCTTTTCTCCAACCGTGATGATTGCCTACCTCATTGCGCTCAATTTTCTCTTCTTTCTCGCCACCGTGTTAAGCGGTGGCTTTTCTCTCCCTAATCTCCTGCGCTGGGGAGCAAAGTTTGGCCCCCTCATTGCTGGAGGAGAATGGCAGAGATTGCTCATCTGCATTTTCCTCCATGGCAACCTTTGGCACCTCTTCTTCAATACCTATGCCCTTTTTCAGCTGGGAAGACTCACCGAGAGCGTTTATGGACCACGAAAATTCTTAGCGATTTATATCGCCTCAGGCACCGTGGGAAGTATCTTCTCGTTTCTTCTCAACTTTGAGCGGGTTGGAGTGGGAGCAAGCGGAGCCATTTTTGGGTTGGCGGGCGCGCTCTTCGCTGGAGGCATCAAGTACCGCAATACCTCCTTGCACCGTTTAGGAATGAGTATCCTCCCTTTCATACTCATTAACTTAGCCATTGGTTTCACCGTTCCCGCGATTGACAATGCCGCCCACATCGGAGGACTCTTAGGAGGAATGCTTTTAGGATGGATCGTCACCCCGGGAACACCGTGGAAACAGTGGGGAAAATATGCCGAAGAAGTGGTCTATTGTGTGCTCATCGGTTTTGTTGCCTTCAGCATGATCACTTTCTTTTTCCCCTCCTTCTCTTTGGGGAGAGCTCCCCTCGACCAAATTATCACCTTCCATAACCGTACCCAAGAGATTCTCGCGAGCATTGAAAATGGGCAAATCCCTCCTCTTTCTGCGATACAAAATCTCTCCCCTCCCGACCGCAAAGCCCACCACATTAAAGAACTCTTGCGTCGCTTTGTCGAGGAAGATCAGGAAAGAGTTTCTCTCTTAGAGGAAATAGAGCATTCCTTTTCCACCTGGAGAGAGGAAATTATCAAAAAATACCAGGGTATTATCATCGAAACACCATAGGTGATGTTATGATGACCCTTCTCATCGCTCTCCTTCTTGGTCTTTTCATCGGAACGCTTCGGAGCACTCCCCAGAAAGTAACTGATATGCGACATACCCTTCTCAAAGGAGGTATAGTCTTCCTCATCTTTACTATGGGGGTGAGTATTGGGACCAATCCCGAAATCATTCACAACCTGAAGTCAGTAGGAAGCAGAGCCTTCTTTCTTGCCCTCTCTTCAACCTTAGGGGCACTCCTCTTTGCCTTTTTCACCGAAAAATATCTCCGCCAAATAGCGCGAAAGGAGCACGAAAATGACCAAAACCATCATGGTTAGCCTCTTTCTGGGAATTGCACTGGGCTATGGGCACATCTTGCCTCCTTCCTTCACGAACCACCTCCACGTATTTACCGACTGTGCCTTATTCATCGCGGTTTTCAGCGTAGGAATGGATCTCGGGTGTAATCGAAACACTCTTCAAGAAATCCGTCAATGGGGATGGAAAATTCTTCTCTTGCCTCTCTCGGCCATGGTGGGCAGTATCGTGCTCAGTAGTATGGTCAGCCCGTTACTCAAGATCCCGATGCGCGAGAGTGCCGCTATTGTTTCCGGATTTGGATGGTACTCTCTGGCGGGGGCGATGCTCACCCACCTGGCCGGACCGTACCTTGGTACCACCGCGTTTCTGGCCAATTTGCTGCGAGAGATTTTTACCTTTTTCAGTGTCGAATGGATTTACCCGCGATTCGGTGGATGGGCAACCGTCGCCCTGGGCGGAGCAACGAGTATGGATACCACCTTAGGACTCATCTCGGAGACAAGCGAAGGGCGTCTCAACACCCTCTCCCTGACAAGCGGCGTTCTCCATTCTCTCGCGGTACCGATCTTCATCCCTTTGTGGATAAAGATGCCCTGAGGTGGCACTTCACCCAGTGGCCCGGCTCCACTTCTTGCATCTCGGGCTCTTCATGACTACATTCCTCTATTCTTTCGCCACACCGAGGATGAAAAACACACCCCGAGGGTAAATTCACCGGGCTTGGAATTTCCCCCTTAGGAATAATTTTGGTCGGCTTCAATTTCTCTTCTTCTTGAGAAACTACCGGAATAGAAGAGACGAGCATCCGAGTATAAGGGTGGAGAGGCTGTTCGAAAAAAACTTGCGCGGGGGCGAGTTCCATAATTTGCCCAAGATACATGATGGCCACGCGATGGGCAATATTGCGCATCAAACTGAGGTCATGAGTAATGAATAAATACCCTAAACCACGTTCCTTTTGAATGCGAATGAGCATGTTGATAATTTTCGCTTGTACCGAAACATCTAAAGCCGAGGTAGGCTCATCGAGCACAAGGAGAGATGGCCGAACGGCCAGAGCTCGTGCAATTGCTACCATCTGTTTTTCCCCGCCTCCTAAGACACGAGGGTATTTCAATGCATAGTCGGGAGGGAGCTCAACCATTTCGAGGAGTTCTCCAACCGCTTGTGACATCTCTTGAGCTCGAACTTTTCCGTGGATTCGTAAGGGGAGTTCCAAAATTTTTTCCACCGAACGACGAGGATTTAAAGAGGAGCCCGGGTCTTGAAAAACAATTTGTAACTCTTTTTTGAGAGAGAGGGGGCGTTTCGTATGGGACATGGTAATATCTTGCCCACGAAAGAGGATTTGCCCCCCCGTTGGACTGTACATTCCCATGATGGTATACGCAACGGTGCTTTTCCCAGAACCTGACTCACCTACCAATCCTAAGGTTTCTTGAGGGGAGAGGGCGAAGCTCACCCCCTGTGCTGCCTTTACCGTCCCTCTACTGGTCAAGAAAAACTTCTGCAAATCACGAACTTCTAAGAGTGGTTCACTCACCGTGACGCCTCCTTGTAGAGAAGACATGCCACCCGGCGTCCGGAGAGGTCATAGAGAGGGGGCTTCTCCTGCTCACAGATTTTCATTCGATATGTACACCGCGGATGGAAACGACATCCTGGAGGTGGTTGGAAATAATCGGGAATTCGCCCCGGAATTCCCTCCGCAATTCCTTCCCCAGTCAATTTAGGCACACACCGCAAAAGGGCTTGGGTGTAAGGGTGAAGCGGTTGAGCAAAAAGTTCTTGGGTTGAAGCCTCTTCGACAATGGTTCCGGCGTACATCACCCACACTCTTTCGGTCCAATCACGGATCACTCCCAGAGAATGAGAGATCAAAATAACCGCCATCTTTCGCTCTTCGGCCAGACGGTGAATAAGGCGCAAAATCTGATCTTGAATAGTGACGTCCAAAGAGGTTCCAGGTTCATCGGCAATGAGGAGTTCCTTCGGACACGCCAAGGCTAAGGCGATACACACCCGCTGACGCATACCCCCAGAAAGCTGAATCGGATAGCTTTCAAGAATCCGTGCCGGGTCGGGAAGAGCCACTTCTTCCAAAGCTTGCAAGGCAATCTCACGGAGAGAATGCCGATCTTCGTTTCTTCCGACCGCGTAACGAATCGCATCAAGAAGTTGTTCTCCCACGGTGAAAACGGGTTCAGGGCAGCAGTGGGATCCTGAAAAATCATGGCTATTTCTTGACGGCGTAATCGTTCCATCTCTCCAGGCTCCATGCGCAAAACATCTTTCCCTTTAAAGAGAATTCTCCCTCCCTTCACTACTCCCGGAGGTTGGGGAAGAATTCTCATAATGGTCTTCATGGTAGTGGTTTTGCCACAACCAGTTTCTCCGACTAATCCTACTTTCTCCCGAGGGGATACGTTCAAATGAACTCTATCTAAAACCTGCAAATACCCTCCGTAGACGCGAAAGTGAACCGAGAGGTCATGAACTTCAAGGAGTGGCGAAGACATTATTTATGCTTCCTCCAACGAGAAGAGATCGCTGATTCCGTCACCAAGGAGGTTAAAACCTAAAACAATGAGCATGATTGCCAACCCTGGAAAAACAGCAATCCACCAGTATTCGGGAAGATACCGTGCCCCATCAGATACCATGGTTCCCAAGGCAGGTTTGGGAGGTTGTTCTCCTAAACCCACAAAACTCAAGGCTACCCCGATCAGGATGACCCATCCCATATCCAAGGTCATTTTGGTCAAGATAGTAGACACACAATTGGGGAGTATTTCACGAAAGAGGATGTGCCATTTGCTTGCGCCTAAGAGTTCTGCTGATTGGACGAAATACTCGTTACGCAGGGAGGTAGCCATGCCATACACTAACGCGCGTACCAAGGCCACCACATCACTGATACGGCAATCATGGCATTGGTCAGATTCGGTTTCAACACCGAGGTAATTGCTAAAGCCAAGATCAAAGAAGGAACAGAAAGAAAAATATCGGTGATGCGCATGATGAGCACGTCAAGCCACGATTCTTTAAAGTATCCGGCCACTAAACCCAGTGTAACCCCTACCGATACTACAATGGCCAACACCACCATGCCCATCAGGAGAGAGGATCGAAAAGCAAAAAACACACGACTCAAGATATCCCGCCCAAAAGCATCAGTCCCAAAAAGGTGAACGAGGGAGGGAGGCTGATTGGCTTCATCATAATTCACGTATGGTCCGGCATGAGTAGGGTAAGGAGCTACCCAAGGAGCAAAGAGAGCACAAAACACAATCCCACATACAATGAATAACCCCACCGTAGGGAGTGGATTCCGTGAAAATTTATACCACCATTTTCCCCATGTGGTTCTCTTCCTTGTGTTCATTTATTCCCCCCTGGCCACCAGACGAATCCGGGGATCGAGATAAGCAACCAAGAGATCGACGATGATATTCACCACCGTGAAAACAATTCCCAATACCATTACCACTGCCACAATGGCTTCCACATCTTTGCGTAACATCACGTTAATCCCATAACGTGAGAGTCCCGGCCAATTAAAGAGGAGTTCGACCAAAAAGGCGTTACCGATGAGTGAAGCAAAATCAAGACCCAAAATGGAAACCGTTGGAATCACCGAAGGTTTGAAGAGATACCTGGCAAACACCACTCGTTCAGGAACACCATAGGCACGAGCTGCACTCACGTAATCTTTCTTCGCATTTTCTAACATACTGGAACGGGTAATACGGGCCTCTTGGAAAAGCCCTCCCAAGGACAAACTCACTCCGGGGAGAAAGAGATGCTTGAGTGCATCCCAAAAAGCGTGAAAATGACCGGTCAGCAAACTGTCTAAGGTGAGTAAACCGGTGATCCGAGGAGGTACCGTAACCCCGGGTGTGAGGCGACCGATGGTAGGGAAAATTTCGTAATACATACCAAATACTAAAAGAAGCACGATGGCTACTACAAAGGCAGGAGTGGCAATACCAAGGTAAGAAAGTACTCGCACGAGATCATCAATCCAGGTATTCGCATGGCGAGCAGAAAGGATACCGAGGAGTAAACCAAAAAGGGTCATAAAAACGCCGGCAAACAGAGCCAATTCCAGGGTAGCGGGGAGAAACTCTTTTACATCCTCAACCACCGGACGGCGAGTGAAGAGTGACTCACCGAAGTCACCCTGGGCTACCGATTTGAGCCAATAAAGATATTGGATGTAAATGGGTTTATCAAGATGCAAGCGAGCCCTTAAAGCCTCTACTGCTTCTTGCGAGGCTCGAGGACCCAAGGCGGCGTGCCGGATCACCCGGTACTAAACGGGCAATGATAAAAACGACGATCGACAATCCCAAGAGGACAAAAAATGAATACCCCAAACGACGCAAAAGATACCGTGAAAAATTCATTCTTCTTTCCTCGCTCTATCTCCAAAAAAAGAGGGCTCCTTCGAGCCCTCCCTACTAAGGAAATTCTACCCGATAGCCTACTTCTTCTGCAAGAGTTCTTCCCGCTTTTCCGGATAAACCTTCATATCTACCATGTAGTGATTATAACCCATCACCGGATTCACTTTTTCACCTCTTTCTGCCCGTTCTGCCGCAATCCAGTCAAGATAGGCATCCTGGTAAGCATAATTCTCTGGCTGGTCGATGAGGAAGAGGGACGGACAGAGCTCTACTACGTAATCTTGAATTTGGCGATACTTGACAAAACGTTCTTCATCGTTCACCGTGGCAATGGCATCCTCGATCATCTTATCTAACTCTGGGTCTTGTAACCACTCGGTCTGTTCCCAAGTCCCGGCCGAAGAGGAATGATATTTAGATTGAATCATCGAACCCGCTTCAGCATAGTGGGGAGAAACGAAAATGAGATACATATTGGCGGTGGTTTCAGGTTTGGCAACCTCTTCCATGATTTTCATCCACGGCGTTTTAATCACGTTGACGGTAATACCAATTTCGCTCGCGTTCGACTGAATGAGTAAAGCTACCTTTTCTTCATCGGGAACTTCGGCACACCACACTAAATCGACCGGGTATTTATCGAGCTCCTGAGCATATTTAGACTGAGCCAACTCTTCTTTGGCTTTTTCAAGATTGCGGGTATATTGATACACATCCGGATTGTGGCCGGGGAGAATGAAAGAAACAGGTCCCTGTGCTTGTCTTGCACCAGGGAAAATTTGCTTGGCAATGGCTTCATAATCAACAATGTACGCCAAGGCTTTGCGGAAATGAACGTCATCGGTAGGAGGTTTTTGGGTGTGCATCATGCAGTAGAAGGTGCTTCCTCCAAAGAGTTTAGCGACTTTAACACCTTCGAGCTTCTCCATGGCTTCGTAAAACTCTGCCGGTTGGCGAAAATCGGAAATTTCGAGCTCTCTCTTTTTCATCAGAGTGCGGACGGTCGCAGTCTCGGTAGTTCCAATGAATTTAAATTCTTGAGGAGCATCCGCGTCAAACTGCTTCCAATAGTCGGGGAATCTCACCGCGTGGAGATATTCTTCCAATTTCATCTCTTTCACCATGTAGGGACCGGAACCGGCATCATTGGTGAGAAGCCATTTCTTGCCGTAGTCACCGTATTCCCCGTATTCCCCGTTCTTCTCGATATGGGCCAAAACCTCTTCCTTATCGAGGATGTAAAGACGCACCAAAGCGTAGAGAAAAGGACCGAACGGCTCTTTTAAGGTGAATCGAACCGTGTAATCATCAACGGCCTCAACCTTATCAACTACCGGCTTAAAAATATAGCTATACCCTTGACCGATGGCTAAAAGCCTTTCCATGCTGAACACAACATCGTCAGCTTTCAATTCCCTTCCACTATGAAATTTCACTCCCTGACGGAGGTAAAAAGTATACGTCAAGTGGTCGTCGGAAACCTCCCAGGAAGTTGCAAGATGAGGAACGATCTCTCCGTCATAGGTTGGGAACACCAAAGTGTCATAGAGATTGGCTAAGGAAACCGAGCTAGAAAAATCATTTCCAATCGCTGGATCGATATAGGTCGGCCAAGCCTCGGTAAAGCGCACAATTTTCTGCGACTCGGCAAGTGCTCCACTCCCCACTCCCAGAACAAGAAACAAGGTGACCAAAACCAACCATTTCCCTCACATACCGACTCCCCCTTTCCGCTCTACACGGTGAAAATACCTTTTTCCATAATGACTCTGCCATCAAATTTGACCGTAGGATCACAAATAATTCCATCGTTATGGGTTTTCGCTTCAATGACCCCGCCCATATCGACATTCATCCCTAAGGCGATATGAATGGTACGAAATGCCTTTTCATCCTCCAAAATATTTCCGGTGACTCGCGCTTTGGGATTCGTGCCGATGCCGAGTTCGCCGATCATGTAAGAATTGGGATCGTCGAGGTTACGGAGAAATTGAAGGAAGGCCTTCGCCTCTCTCCCGCCCTCGATCCGGGTTACTTTTCCCCGTTCAATGACAAGACGAATGGGTTCACTGAGTATCCCGAGAGGAGACATGGACCCATCAATGACCGCTATCCCTTCTACCGAGTCTTCAACCGGAGCAACATAGACCTCGCCGGCGGGCAAATTACCCCATCGCCCCTTTTCACGATACAGTCCATCATCAGGAGGAGTTCCCGGTTTCCGCCCCACAAGGCTCATCCGCAAGGACGTCCCCTTCTCGCTCGCAATTTCTACCTCTTTGGTCTCTTCAAGAAGGCGGTTGAGCTTCCAGCTCAACTCCGATACCTCCTTATAGTTAGCGGTCATCGCCCCAACCGTCATCATGTCTTCGGTGAGACCAGGCATACTGGCAACCCGGACTCCTTTTTCCGTAGCCCGCATGCGGGCGTGGGTATGGGTAAGGCTCATCGTGGTCACAAGGAGTGCCACATCGCAAGCTTCCAAGGCTGCGGCGATTTCTTGCGGCGGCTCTTCGGCGTGGTGGGAACGAGGAGCCATCAAAAACAAGGTAGCATCAATTCCTAAGGCGTGTGAGGCCAAGAGAAAGGACTGCGCCAAAGAAATTTTGCCGGTATCGGTCACGATGAGCACCCGTTCTTCCGGCTTCGCGCCCATACAATCTCGGACCGCAATCATAGCCCCTCTCATTAAGGGCGTGATATTCATGCCACTCCCTCCTATCCTCTTCCCAGTTGGCGAGCGAGCTTCCGAAGTTTTGCATCGACCACCTGTCCTCGATCGATAATGAGAACACCATCTAACCATACTGAGGTATTGAGACAAATACCGTCAGAATGAGAAGGGGCAGGAATGCCGTGAGGAGGAATCAAAATGGCACCAATATTCCCCACGCCCCACTCGGTACACCCCCACACTCGTTCGTCTTCGAGAATATCTCCGGTTAACTTCGCTCCGGGATGAAAACCATAACAGACATGAGCCATCTGAAACATCTGCGGATGGTTAAAGCTATGGAGCCACGATTCAAAGTCTTGGGCTTCTTTTCCTCCCTCTATTTTGACAATCTTTCCTCGCTCTACCACCAAACGAATGGGTTCCCGTAGAATTCCAACCGGGGGCACTACCGACCCATCAAAGACAATCACACCGTTAATGGTGCCAAGTTTGGGCGACCAAGCAACCTGTCCCGCCATCATATGTGAACCAGGAGTATCAGCATACCCCAACTCACAGTTCACAGGATGATTGGGGTCGTTTTCGAATTCCACTTCTTCTCCCGCCGGTGTAGTCATACGGACCTTTTTCGCCCCGCGAGTCATTTCCACCAGTCGCTCTTCGAATTCTCGCAACACTGGATAATTGACCCGACCGATACAACGAATCATCATATCCACATTCATTCCCACAAGACACAAATGTCTCAGTCGAGGATTACGCTTTAGAGCAACGTCGTAGGGCGTCGAATACAAAAGCCACTGATTATTAAATTCTACCCAGGCGTCCACCGAAGTGAGCAAAGCGGTAAGAGCATCCATGGGGAGCATACTATCTGCTGCTTTGCCCACCCCCAAAGGCGCGGGATCCAAGTTACTATTGGTTTTGCTCCCAATGCGAAAGCAGCACTCGCGGTAGCATCGACGACTCGTTCATCACTTTCCGTATCGGCAGTGATGAGGAAAGTCTCTCCTTCCTTCAGCTTAAAAAGTTCTTTGGTGAGAATCAAGGCTGCTTTCCCTAATTCGTACTCATAGAGCTTGGGCAAATACCATCACTCCCTTCTAAATTCTTTGGATATCCTTGATATCACCTCAACATGATGGGAATTTCAAAGGTAGTGTTCTTCCCTCCCAACCGATCATTCACCACGACCACCAAAACATACTCTCCCGGAGGAACCTCATCGAGATGGAAAGAGAGATTGAAAAAAACCTCAAAGACCGGGGTTAAGGTAATATAGCGAAAAGAGAGAAATTCTTTCTGTTCAAAAAGAAGATTTCTTTCCTGACCATACAATTGGGCATCCAAGACCAAAAAGATGTGATAGGCACCATCTTCAACCAAAATGGTGTAATTCTTGGGTTCGGCGTAGGCAAGTATTTCCTCACCTTGAGCGTAGAGACGAGAATTCCGCGGGCGAAAGTATCCAAATCCTCCCGCCGATTCCTCAATCAGGGTGACATTTTCCACCCGTAAGGGTAACTGGTTCCACAAGAGTAATCGTACTTCCTCAAGGAGTTTCTGGGCATCTTCTCCCTGTCCCTGCTCTAAGAGAGCGACTGCTTTTTGCAAAAGGTCCACTTCTCCTTGGGCCAAAAGAGTACTTGAACACGCCCCCAAAAACACGCATAACACTGCGATCCACACCATCTTCCTTACCATTCTTTTCCCCTCCTTTTCTAAGAACTTTCTTCCATTATACACAAAATATGGTAGGAAGAGGATTATTTCTCTCTCTTTTCTATCGGAAGAAAAAGATATACAATAGGAACGCTATGAAAGAAAAGGTTTTAGTGATCCGTCGAGCTCAAGAAAGAGATCTTCCCCAAATTACCGCTATTTACAACGAGGCGGTTCTCTATACCATAGCCACCTTTCACCTCTACCCTCGTTCCTTAGAAGAGCAGAAACAATGGTATGAAGAACATAGCGAGAAATATCCCCTTTTGGTCGCCGAAGAAGGCGGCATGGTGATTGCCTGGGCTTGTTTGAGTCCCTATTCCGAACGGGAAGGATACCAGTATACGGTTTCCGACTCCGTCTACGTTCGAGAAGAGTTTCGCCGTCAACGCATCGGATATGAACTCTTGAGTTATCTCTTAGAGGAAGCGAAACGCATCGGCTACCATTCGGTGCTCGCTTTCATTGCCCGAGAGAACCTTCCGAGCATCAAATTACACGAAAAGTTAGGGTTCCGATTATGCGGAATCATGAGAGAAGTAGGGTACAAATTCGATAGATGGGTTGATGTATGCATTTACCAAAAAATGATCGACGAGAGAGGAGAGAGAAACCTCGAAGGGGGAAGACATGCGTAACCGAGATATCTTGGAAAAAAAATTCCCCAAAAAAGAGATTAAATCTCGCTTGGGAAAAGATGGTAAGGAACTCTATTATCTTGAAACTCTCTCGATTATCAAGCGACTGAATGAGGCTTTCGAGGGAGAATGGTCGTTCGAGATTAAGGAAAAAGCCATCGATCTTGAGAGGGGATACGTGTGGGTTTTAGGCCGACTCACCTGCGGAAATGTGGTGAAGGAGCAGTTTGGCTTTAAGGCATTCTCGTCTGACCGTCAAGGAGGACTGGTCGATTTCGGTGACGATCTCAAAGCGGCTGCCTCTGACGCACTGAAAAAATGCGCTACGCTCCTTGGTGTGGGTTTATACCTCTATCAAGAAGAAGAGGAGGCTTCTTTGCCCCGTCTTGCTTCGGAAAAACAGAAGCAATTCATTCGCACGCTTCTCAAATCCAAGGGGAAAACCATCCCCGAAGAAACCCTTCACCAATTAACTTTTCAGGAAGCCTCGGAACTCATTGACAAGCTCAAAAAAGAAGAAGCTCATTAAAGGAGGCGAGAACCATGGTGTTTTGGGGTCGACTTTTCGCGTTTCTCTTGGGATTGCTTTTAGTCCTCATTGCGTTGAGTATCGCTACCGTTATCTTCAATATTATCCCGGTGATCACGGTTCAAGAGTGGGTTACTTCCTTTTACCTCTTCTTTCGCCTCAACATCTTTTTCCAGATTTTAGGTCTTCTTGTGGTGGTAGCTTTCCTTGGGGTCGCCTTTTTCCTGTTTCGTTTCCTTTTGCCCTCGCGTGACAAGACGGTTACCTACGCTACCAGCGAAGGAGAGGTAAAAATTTCTTTTGAATCAATCAAAGCCTTGGCTGAAGAAGCTCTCAAAGGGTTCAGCGAAATTATTTCCACCGAATCACAGGTGGAAAAAAGAGGGAATAACCTCATTCTTTCGCTCATCCTGGGGGTCAAACCTGACACTTCCATTCCCGAACTTTCTGCCGCGGTGAAGAGCAAGGTGAGAGAGAGAATCGAACGGCAAACGGGTATCGCCCTTTCAGACATTTATTTATCCGTCGACCTAAAAAAAGAAGAGGCGATCTAAAAGCCGCAAAAAACCAAACCCTCGCCAGTAGAAAAGGAGGGTAACGAGAAAGAGGGTCACAAGAGTAGTCACTTCTTCTTTGAGGATAATTCGCCAGGAGAAGGTCTGTTTTTCCCCTCGATACGGAGGAAGACGCCATCCAAAGGCAGGAACGCATTCTCGGTAGAGGCGATACTTGTCCTGAAATCTTTCTTCAAGAAAGGCTTCTTCTGCCTTCACAATGGTACCGTAAAGTACCACGAAAAGCAACAAAAAGAGGACCGTTGACCACCACAATCCGGAGAGGAAGGTAATGCCTATACCAATAATGCCATTGGCAAGGTACAAAGGATTGCGCATGTAGGCATATGGCCCAGAGGTAACTAATTGGCATACTTCGCTTTCCATATCCCCCCGGTAATTCTTGATATACCCTACTCCCCAAAGACGCAAAATTTCTCCTCCCAGGACAAGCAATAACCCGTAACTGAAGAGAGACCAACAAGGACGCGCCAAGCAAAAAACCAAAAACCCTACTCCCCCCCAGACAAGACCACGATAGGGGAAAAGCTTTCGACCGATTACGGTCACAAGCGAGCTATGACTCTCCACAATTCGTCCTGCGGACATGTGGTAACCTCCTCGATTCTACCGTCTTTCCGCCGAATTTTCATCGACCGACAAGCAGTCACCACTCCAATCTCAAAAACAGGGATAGAAAGAGCCTCGAGGGTAGACATAATTTCACGAGGGGAAGGAGTGAAGACGAGTAGAGTTCCACTGGAAATCAAACGTAAGGGGTCAATGTGAAAGTAGTGGGCGATACTTTCCGTTTCGGGAAAAACGAAAACCCGTTGTTCCTCGATTTCAAAACCGAGTCCCCTCCCCGAACACACTTCCCACAGGGCACCTAAGAGTCCTCCCTCGGTAACATCATGCAAACAATGAGGCTTGAGAGGTAAAATTACCCGCGCTTCAGGAAAGACACTCATCATGGAGAGGAATCCCTTCGCTCTCTCCGCGAAACGAGCACCAAAGGCTTCTTGTAACTCGCTTTCTCTCTCCCAGGCTAAAATAGCCGTCCCCTCGATACCCACCCCTTTGGTGATAAGGATAGCGTCCCCAGGAGCGACCGCGGTGACGTCAGGCACAAAGCCAGGTCTCACCCTCCCTAAACCAGCACAGTGAACCAAGGGTTTGGTAACCACAGGAGAAATCTCCGTATGCCCCCCCAACACGGCGATACCGAACTCCCGGCACACGGTATCAACTTCTCGCATGATTCCTTCGATTTCCTCAGGCGAACTGTGGGGGGGAAAAATCAAGCTCAAGAGAAGAGCAACCGGCTCCGCACCGCTACATACCAAATCGTTGACCACTACTTGGACGGCAAAAATCCCCAAAAACCCAGGAGCACCGGTAATAGGGTCACAAGTCACCGCCACCAAATCCTCTCCGAAATTGACGATTCCACAGTCTCGGCCTAATCCGGCTCCGAAGAGCACTTCTTTTCGTTTTGTCCCCTGAAAGGGAAAAACAATTTTCTCCAAGAGTGGCGGGGGTAATTTCCCGAGATACACCATTTTACTCACCTTCGCGTTTAGATATGGCAACCTTTCCTTTCATGAAGGCTCCTTGATGGACGTAGAGACTCTCTGCCCTTACCTCCCCATTCACTGATCCCCCGTGAGCAAGATATAATAAGCGCGTACGGGCAATGCCCTGAAAGTTGCCTTCCACATAGAGACAATCTGCTTCAACCTCGGCAGTAGTTTTTGCCTGTTGAGCGACGATAACTACCGAGGATTTGATACGACCGATCATTTTCCCTTCTATCCTCACTAAAGCATCAGTTTCGATATCCCCCTCAAAAGAGGAACGCGTAGGGAGAAAAACGCTCACCGGAAGGCGTGAAAAAGAGTGATTAAGAGAATGACGCAGTTTCCGTGAGAGAAACTGCTTCAAACGGGCAAGAACCATCTGAGCTTCCATGTTCTCAATTATACTGAAAAAAGAGCATAAAAAAAGCCCTGGGGATTATCCCCAGGGCTTTTTCACCAAATTCCTCCTTAGAAGGACACGCTCAACTCTGCAGTGATCGTTCCGGCACCGTCGATAACGTTCCCTTGACCAAGGTTATCGTCATCACCAGCATCCCAAGTGTTGTATTCATAGCCCAAGGTCAAAGCAGTGTTCTCTGCCATATCCCAAGCGAGCTCGGCATACGCACTCCACGGCTGTACACCAGCAGGGGGCGTACTGTCATAACGACCTTCTACGGTAAGAGTAGTGTTCTTGTCCAACCACTTGTACACGAGCTGACCAGCCAAGGTGAAGCCTTGGGCAGCCATGTCATACTCTCCACCCACCGAGAGATAGGCTTCGCTGTCTTCACTATCGAGATCAAGCGGATAGTTGAGGTATCCACCGTAGATGGTAACACCACTGGTGAGTAAGTCATAGGTAACCTCGACCATTAATTCTTCTTCTTCAGCTGCATCTTCGGGAACGTAAGTAATGGTACCAGTGACCTCGCTCGTAGTTACCGCACTGGTAGAGATGGCTTGAGCGTAATCGTATTCAACGTCGAGCGTCCACTTATCAGCGCTATCTTCACTGGAGAGATCAAAGCTCGCGGCAACACCGAAACCTAACTCATCAGCATCAAAAGCACTGGGACTCGCCGCTGAAACTGCAGGGGTGAATCCAGCGGTGACGTAGTGACCATCGAGAGTGATAGTTACGTCCTCAGTAGCCTTAATCGCTACTTCACCAGCCACGCCGAAGGCTCCGGAGAGAACCGCATATGCACCTTCTAAAGTCAACTTGACATCAGACTCGTCGAAGTCAGTCCAGGCATCGGCGCTAATGATGAGATCGGAACCGGTATTATAGAGCGAAGCGCCTTCCGGCATCCAGGTAACACCCACACCGACTTTCTCCCACTCTGCGCGAATAGAGTAGAAATCATTAGGTGCTGCGTAGGCTTTCCAAGTAATATCGCTATCCTCTGGAGCATACTTCACGTAAGCACCTTCGTAGTCGAGGTCATCACGATCATCATTGGGCTGGTAATTACCGAGCACTAACCCAAGACCAAGTTTCCCTTCACAAATGTCACCAACACGGACAAACCACTCGTCTTTTTCATATTGGATGTAGAAGTTATCTGCACTGACCGAGGGAGTAGAGAAGGTGTCGTCAATGGTCAGATCAACTCCGGCAATGGTGTATTCGTTGATGGTTGCCGCAATGTAAAGGCTCGTGGAATCGCTCAAGGTAACCTCGGTTTTACCCGAAGCAGTAGGTAAGAAAGCTTCCCAAGTAGAAGTGAATTCTCCGGTGACCTTTACCGGTTCAGCGTATTTCTCGAGCTCTGCTACCCGAGCTTCCAAGGCTTTGACGGCTTCGCTCTGCTCACCCAAAGCCTTTTTGAGATCGTCAACGGTCACACCGAGCGCCTTCAATTCATCGGCAAATTCTTTGACCAATTTCTCCAGAGTAGCAATGTCCTCTTGAGTGGCAAAACCAGCTTCGTCGATCTTGGCCTCGAGGTAACCAATAGCCCGAGCAATAGCCATGGCAAATTCATACCGAGTCAGGGCTCGATTGCCACCAAAGGTGCCATCGGGATAACCAATGATGACTCCCTTGGCCGCCAAGCTCTGAACAGCATCATATGCCCAGTGGTTCAAGGGCACATCAACAAAAGGATTGGCCAAAGCAGGAAGAGCAAAGGCCAACACTACGATAAGCGCTAACACTAACTTCTTCATCATACGAACCTCCTTGGTCGTTTTGATTTCTGCGCCTTCTGTCTCGCCAAGGAGAGAACGATGAGAGTATCCCTGTTTCCTCTCTTTTCTCTCTTTTTGAGACATCCAGCTTCTATCACTTATCCCCTCTCCCTGGGTCACCAAGTCCTCTTTTCACCTCCTCTCCCTTACCCGGGATGTGGGACAGGATAGCCACACGTATCCTATAAATAATATACGTCAAAATATGCCTTTTGACTACTCAAGAAACCAAAAAATTTACAATTTTTTTTCCGATCCATAACCCGGCGTGGCCACCGTCTCATCGTCTAAGTAAAAACTTCGGTCAAAAGGAACCTTTCCCACCACGATCGGCCGAGGTTCTTCTATCGCCTCGCAGCGAATAAAGCTCGATCGAAACCAATCGGCATCAGCAGGCAAGGGAAGCTCCACCGCCAACAACCGGCGCATCATGGTCCGATCGTAGAACACTTCATCAAACTGGTTGTCATCGTCAGGATAAGCACTGAACCTACGCAGGATGTCGGTGATGACGAATTTCATGTCAAGGAGCACTTTCTCAATATTGTACCATTTGTGCCAAGAGGATTCAATGGTAGTCAAACCGAAATAGAGTACCCCTTCCCTGCGTAAGGCTTGTGCCCCCCGCGAAAGGGTGGCGATGAGACCCCTCTCGCTCTCTACCGGATCGGTGACCAGAACATCAAAAGCGTGATCGCGTAACGGGTAGGAATCGGCAACGTTATACTCGCGAACCTCAATGGCAAAACCGTTCTCCTTGGTTCGTTCACCAATGAATTCTACAAGACGCGGGTCAATTTCTAAAACGGTGATGGAGGCAGGAAGACCAGTTGCCGCTAAGGCTAAGCTGAATAAATCGTCATCGCCCAAAATCAAAATATTCTGGGCTTCTAAGTCTCCCCGCTCATACATAAAGGCGATCCGGGCGAAAATATCTTCTTTCGTCATAAACCCCTGGTCAAAATCGAGATTAGGCAAAGGACGATCGGTCACTAAACGCGCATATAAAGAGAAAGCTTCCTCCCAAAAGAGGGGGTTATATCCTCCCCGACATCGCTCACAGGTTGCCCTCCGATAGGGAAGAAGAGACTGAGCTCTCTCCACCCCTGATTCCGAGAGGAAAAACTTCCCTTCTCTATACTGGATCACCCCTTCGGCAAGTAAACGCTTCACGCGGGCCACAAAACCCTGGATGTGCTCATCCTGCTCATCCAATAACCGCCAAAAGCTCTTCGGTCCTTCTTTGAGCGAACGCAAAATCTGTGCTTCATATCGATTCATGCATCTTCCTCCTTTCCTTGGCCAACTCTACCGGTAACGAAAGAGATGTTTTAGCATGTCATCCCAGGAAGTGGAAGAAGCAAAGGCAAGCGCATCATACCGGGAATCATAATGCTGGTAAGGGAAGTAAATACTCAAGCCGCCCAACGTTTTCCCCGCGTTGTTCCGTTCGTAAACGACCGCTTGCGCCAAAGCGTTCGCAACCTGCGTCGTCCGCTCTTTTACTAAAGGACTCCGGATGGTAGGCCAGCTCTGCCACAAGCGCGCTAAATCCCCTAAATCCACAAAATCGTAATCCCCAAAATAGAGGGCCCGATCTCCTACCTCAAGATACAACCGCGGAGGAGTAAGGGTATCCGCTAAAACCGCCTGGGAGAGAGCGTCAATACTTTGGACCAATGGGGTCAGAGCCTCCAAATCGACGACCGACTGAGTCACCTCTATCGTTGTGTAGGAATCGACATAAGTATCCACGATCACCCGGGCGAGTTGCTCAGGGCGGAGCGAAGGAGTCATAACGAGCGAAGAGAGAAAGGCTACGTAATCCCATCCTTCTCCCGGCACATACTCCTCGGAAGCCACCAAAAGGTCGGCGTAATCCCTCACTTCATAAGCCACTTCGACCATGGCCATGAGACAGGCATCCATACCCAAAAGATCCACCTTTTTCCCGATGAGATTCCGAATCTGCGACAACGCATAGCCCAGTTGGGGAATGGTAATGGCATTTCCCGAAGAGAAGTCAAAGGAAATGTCTTTCCCGCGAAAGCCGCCACCGTGATTCCAAAGAATGAGGGCATATTGTTTCGCTGGATACCGTTCAACACAAAAGCGAACAAAGTCAATGAGAGCATTATAATTCCCCATATCTACATTCCCCAAACTCTCTAAAACCGGGGAAGTAATTTCGTTCGTTGAAGTATCCTGGGTTACTAAGTAACGGTAGGTTCCCAATCTGGGAGTATCCATCTGCACCACGATATTCACCCGATCGGTAGAACCAACCATTTCCATGGAATTAAAATCCTGCCAAGCATCCTGGGCCAGGTCGTTATCTCCGTTCATAAACACCATGACCGTCCAATCACTGGCGCTCGAGGGTAAGGAAGGATTGTTCGGTAGGCAACCGGCAAAAAACAAACACAGAGCTAAGAGAATTCCCACCACACTCATGGACATGGCGCGCTTCATCGTTTGACCTCCACTTCTACCCGGACAATGTCTCCTTGAGGATTACTCACCTCAGAAGAGGCATCACTCCTTGACACATACGACTGAGACCCCAAACGGACGGTGAAATAGTTGGCGAGAGCATCGACGAGATTCCCCCCGCGGTCAGTGGTGACCACCATGATGTCGAGGAGGGAAGGATCTCCGAGATCATCCATATCAACTTCTACGGTTATGGTGTTCCCGGCAACCGAACTATTGGTAAAGAACTGTTCACTCTCTCCGGGTTTTCGGAAATAGAAATTACCGTTGGCCCAGCGCAAGCGATAAAACGTATTCCACTGAGTCGGATCGTCGCCGGGCCCGGTGAGCAGGTTTCCATCGGTATCCAAAGCAATGAAATATTCCATACTGGTACTGATCTCACCCTGGGTAGTGACGGTGATGATTACGCTCTTCGCACCTTCCCCCCAAGAGGGTTGTTCACCATGGGCACAACCGGCCACAATGAGAGCGACACTCGCCAAAATGAGTAGGGATGATCGCATGGACATGGCTCTATCCTCCTAAGGTAAATTTCTGACTGGGGAAAACCTTGAGGCTATACTCTAACCACACGGTCCCCTCTGATTTGTCGTAGAGTAAACTGATTTCTCGGCAATGGAGATCATGAGTCAATTTGACTTCCAGGGCATCCAATTCCCCCTCGGCAAAATCCCATACCCCCTCTAACCCGATACTCCATTGTGGGGAGAGAGGCCAGGCCACGGTAAAACTCATTCCCTCCCACACACCATCTTCAACATTATAGCTCCCTTTCAAGGTGAACTTTTTCTGCACTGAGGCGGTGTAATCGAGGGAAAGGATTGCTTCGACGAATTCCTCACTCAGGAAATCGTAGCCCCCTTCCAGGGTGATCTTCCAGGGGTTACTGGCGTAGGTCAATCCGGCAGCAAGATAGCTTGACTCCTTGGTGATATAATCGAACTTGAAAGGAGTAGCCCCACGATACCCCCGCCAATCGTAGGAAAGGGAGAGTGCCAAGGAAGGACTCAATTGCTGTTCCACTCCCAAGCTACTCGACCACAGATACCGAGCAAACCCATTGCCGTAAAAATTTTGTTCAAAGTGAAGGGTGGGTTGGAGTCTTGTGTTTACCCCCAGCTGACTCTTCCCCACGAGGTCGAGCGAGAAATTCAAGCGACTGTCTCTGACCCCGGTTTCCTCTTCAAAGTAGTATCCGGCGGTCACAGCATAACTATAGGAGAAGTCTGACCTGCCAATGCGCTCTTCTTTGCGAGCAATTTCCAGTTCGGGTATCTTGCGAACCACCCGAATGGTATCTCCGGTATAGGCATCGCCCTCGAGGTCACTGTGACCGGTGTAACGCAGGGTGTACGTCCATATATCTTGGGTTTTGCGGAGAAAGAGGAGATAACGCAAATCTTGGTCTACGAAAACGACCCACTTCGCGTTCTCCCAATAGTAAAATTCTGCACCTCCCCACACCGTTTCGGTCAACTCCCGCTGATACGTCAAAATGAGAGACAACTTATCTTTCTCATTGGCGAAATCGGCATTGTAGCTCAGGTTGAACTTTCCGACTTCGTCCTTCTTGGTACGGTCAACACTCAAAAGAAGAGTATACCGGTCATCGGTTTCTCCAATAGTCTTCGCATAATCGAAACTCCCCGTAAGTTTAGTAAATTCATCAATGGTTTTCTGATAGCTGAGCGCCGCGGTGAGTTTGGAAGGCGAGCTCGGATAATCCCGATAGAGGAGGCTAAGCTTTCCCCTCTCACCATGTTCTTGGTCATCGAGGTAGTGCCGAAGCTCAACGCTCCAACCATCTTTCTGCCACCAGTTGAGGATAATCGTTCCGAACGAAACGTCGCTCAACAGGTAATTGTAGAAATAACCCAGATTGAGACCCGTGGTACGGGAATAACCGAAAATGGGGAAAAGCGGGAGCTGATCGACGCGATCCAGGAAAAAGGAGTAATAAGGGAGCGAGAATAAACGCTTCCCAAAATCCCAATAGGACAAATGGTAAATATCGACCCTCCGATTGGGGAAAATGACGATTTTCCTCGCCTCGATATAGTAATGAGGCTCTTCTAAATCACACCCGGTAAAAAGGGCACTTTCAATATCGGTACGTTCCCCTTCTCTCTCAATCGTTTCTCCGCGAAAAAAGAGTTTCCCCCTGATTGATGCCCCAGTAATATCAGAACGAACTCCCCGGAATTTCCACCAATCTTTTCCCCAATGGTAGGAGACTTCTTCCGCCAGCAATCCTTCGTCTTTCCTCTGTACGATCACCTGTCCTTCGGCTTCAAGCTCCTCTCGATCGAGAAAGAGGCGAATTCTCTCCGCTTCTAAGGTGACATCTCGGTAGGTAATTTTCCCTCGATACACGAGGACCTCTTTTTCTCCAATACTATACCAGAGACGCTCTCCGGTGAGCTCTAAAGTTTCTTCAGCAAATCCGAAAGCGCACAAGGAGAGTAAAAAAATGAGGCCGAGACCCCAAAGAGAGACGGTTCGTATGTGCAACACCGACTATTCGGTCTCCTTTTCCTGGACCAAAAATTTTCCTCGGACAATACCTTCGGCTTCTAAAATTTCCGTATCAAGGTAATAAATCGCCTTGGCAACTTCGAGCTCTCGCTCTTTCTCCACAATCAATACCTCTCCCTCGAGGGCGAGTCTCTCCGCTTCTTCTCCTCTTTCCGGAAAATAGTGAGCCTTGGTCGCGCGAAGACGAATGTCCTTCCACTCGATTTCTACACCGTTCTCGCTCCACGCTTCCTCGCTCCCTCCATGGTAGGAGAGAACCGTTGATTTCCAAACGATGAATGAAGTTTCTCCCTCGTTCTCTTTACGCTCTTTCTTCAACTCCACTTGACCCTGAAACTGGTAGAGTTCGGTATCGAAATCACCCTCCATGGTTTGTGCGCGAATTTCGGTTTTCCCTCGCACCACCACGACTCCTCCGCTAAATGTTCCACGGTTTTCCTTCAAATTGAAGGATAACTCTTCACACTGAATGCGATTTTCCCCTTGAATTGCTACCACCTTACCTGAGGCAAGAAACGTTTCCCCTTTGGAATCATACTTGATGCGATCCGCCTTTTCCAGAATGACCTCCTTGGGTGTGGGCGTGGGAAGAGGTCCTTCTTCGGCCCCTCCATACCCCCCCAAAAAAACGGCAAGAATGACGACCATCCATCCCCATGATTTTTTCAATTTCCATTCCCCCACTATAGGCAAAAGCTTTCCTTTATTATATCATTAAAAAGGGGGGTGCTGATGGAAGACCGAGTAACTCGTATTTTAGGTCTCTTAGAACAACATTTTCCGGAGGCACGGTTACTCCTTGAATTTCGCAACCCTTTCGAGCTCCTCATCGCCACCATTTTAGCAGCGCAAGCACAAGACGAGAGAGTGAATCAAGTCACTAAGGTTCTCTTCGCTCGTTTTCCCACTCCTCAAGCTTTAGCCGAAGCCCCTCAAGAAGGGGTCGAGGCAATGATTCGTTCCTTGAGTTACTACCGTCAGAAGTCGCGCTTCATTCAAGAAGCGAGCCGCATTTTAGTGGAAAAGTTCCACGGAGAAGTTCCCCCGTCGATCGAAGAGTTGGTACAGCTTCCTGGAGTGGGGAGAAAAACGGCCAATATCGTGCTCGGTAATGCTTTCGGACAACCTGCGCTACCGGTGGATACCCACGTGGGGAGGGTGGCACAACGTCTCCGTCTCTCTTCCTCTTCTTCCCCAGAAAAAATTGAAAGCGACTTGATGCGCCTCATTCCTCAACCGCAGTGGGTTCGTGCCACCCACCTCTTAGGCTTCTTAGGACGGTTCATTTGCCAGGCCAAAAAACCGCAGTGTTCCCGTTGTCCGGTCAGATCGCTTTGTCCGTATCCCGATGCCTCATCGTTAAGTCTACCCAAAAAGTGACCTTGCCCACGCATTCTCCCCCACACCGATTGAGGTGATGGTCGTCTACTTCTTCTCTAAACTCCCCTTCGAAATCGAGTTCAATAACGTACTCCTCAAACAGACCCTCGCCAAAGAGGTGTAATTTGCCCCGGTAGTAGAGAACCGTGTCTAAATCTAAGGAGAGGAGCGAACGCGCCGATAAGATGACCACCGGGTCACGTAACTCCGCATGAGTGAAGAGGCGAAAGTATTCCCCGTTCCGATAGGCAACGACTTCCACAAAAGGGGTACTATACCCCATTTCCAGAAAATGAGTCTCAAAGGAAAATTGGGGAACTATTTTCTCCCATTGCCCCAAGAAACGTTGCCAATCATTTTGAGCGACCATGACCCCCGATGATTGGCCTACCGGCCCCCACAGTACCGAATGGTCCTCAGGAAAATAGAAGGTAAGCTCAAGTTCTTCAAAACCCTCACGGATGAAATAGCGAGGAATGTTGGCCCGCCGGGGAAAAGAAAATTCGACCTCCGCTTCGAAACGGCGTTCTAAAGCTTTTCTGAGAGCAATGGGCAATTCTCCTTCACCGTTCGGGAAGGGGAGAGTCTTCCTCCCGGATACTTCCTTTCGAGTCACAGTAAGAGGACCCTCCTGTCGGCCAGGAAGCTCCATATGCCAACGAACAGGGAGAATGGGAGCACGAGCTACCGAAACGGGGGTCCGTCCCAAAAGATGGTGACGGGTTCGCACTTCCAAGTAAAAGAGGTAACCTTCAAACTCGTAAACCTTTATTTCAAATCGTCCTTGGAGACCGAAAACACTCCGTTCTCTACTATAATGACGCGCCCGGAAAGAACGATAATACAAAATAGCCTCAACTTCTTCGTTCGTTTCCCAAGCCACGACGAGATGCTTCTCTTGAGGAACAAAGAAATACTCAAACCGCCGAATTAAACCGAAGGGGTCGAAGGGATAAGGAGGTGGAGTGACCAAGCCTTTTTTTGCCGGTAGCTTTTCTAATCCCCACCCCTTCTTCCACAGACGTTCTACCTCTCGTTGCAATTTCTGTAAGGTTCGGGGAGAAACACTTGCTCTGAAAACACTCTCCTGTATTTTCCCCAAAGCATAGGCGGTGGAAAGACTATCGATAGCTCCGACATCGAGCTCCTTCTTTTCTTTTACCTCAATAAAAGCTAACGCAATCAGTTTCCCGCCGAAAAAAACTTCCACGAGATACTGCGCTTCCGGGGGGACTCGGACAAAAAATTCTCCCTCGTCATTGGTCAACCCTTGGGTTACCACGGAACGAGTCTCCGGAAGGACTACCCGAACCAGGGCTTCGGGGAGGGGAACCAGGTTCTCTCGAGCATTCTCTTCGTTGAGGGCAGGAACGTAGTCCCAAGGATTCTTCTCCCGAAATGGAGTTCCGGGGGGAAGAAAAACATTCCCTCGCAAAAAGGTCATAGAGAGCCTCTCTTTTTCATTGCATACATGCGGTGATCAATTTCGTGGAAGAGTTCGGTAACATTCTTTTGCCCGTCCCAGGTATGTACCCCATAGGAGATGGCGACGGAAAAAGGCTCGCCCTGGATTTGCCCACTCCGGAGGCGCTTCACCAATCGTTCCATCACCAAAAGAGCTTCATCTTCGCCCGCCCTGGGTAAAACGAGTATGAATTCATCGCCTCCATAACGAGCCACAATATCACTGGCCCGCACCGTCTCCTGCATAGTTTTTGCCACCATTTTCAAAACCTCGTCGCCAAAAATGTGACCGTAGAAATCGTTAATTTTTTTAAACGAATCGACGTCCACCATGGCTATGGAAAGGGGATACCCTTCTCTCTTACACCGCGCCAGTTCCTTGGCTAAATACTCTTCCAAGAAATGACGATTATACAGTCCGGTCAGCTGGTCACAGAGGGCGAATTTCAGGAGAACCGATTCGTACTTTTTCCGTTCACCAATGTCCCGCAAGGCCACAAGGTAAAAAAACTTCCCTTCATGTTCTCCAAAGAGGGAAATGCGGGCCTCAAAATGGAACCAAGTTTCGTGAACATCGAGAACATCAATTTCCACCGAAGAAGAAGGAGCAACGCGAACTCGGGCAAGAAGCATAGGCCATATTCCGGCACCAAATAAGGTTTCGATATGCTGGCCCACCAAAGATTCTTTCTCCCATCCCAAAATTTCTCTCACTCGGGTGTTACTTTCCGCGATGGTTCCATCCTCAGCAACCAAAAATAAGAGGTCTGGACTACGATCGAAGAGATTGAACCAACGCCGTTTTTCTCTTCTCTGTCCTTCTTCTAAACTCAAGAGTTGCACAACAATAAGATGAAGATCCCCCAACCATACCGGTCTTTTTTGCATACTCCGAATGATGCCCAGCGCGGCCTCGTAACCAACCCGAAAGACCAAAATTCGCCTCCCATCTTTTTTCAACCGTAAAACCGTTCTTCGCTCCTTGATGGCGAGAATATCCCGCCATGTTTGGGGAGTAAAAATTTGTTCTCCTTCTCGAACTACCACCACTTCTCCGTCTGCGTTGCGATAGGCAACCTCTCTCCCCTGCCACTTCTCGAGCACGAAACGTAAGATTTTCTCAATGTTCGTTTCATAATCGTGGGTCAAGGAGAGAAAAAGACGGGAGAACTCTTCCAGTGCGGAACGCAGCGAAGCTGCTTCGGTGATGTCAATGGCAATTTCTAACTTCCCCTTGCGATTCCCTACGCTATCCAAGGCGAAATCCATGCAGTAGAAATGGCGCCCGAGCTTCTCGTGGTACCACTCGAAAAAATGCACTCTCTTAGGTGAAGCAAGAACTTTTTCGTTGGGACAGAAAGAACACGGGGCGTTCTGCCCTTGAAAAACTTCAAAGCACAAGCGCCCCTCGATTGCCTCTCCGTAAAGTCTTTTCAGGGCGGCATTGGCATAGAGCACTCTATACGTCTCGGCATCGATAAGATATACGTACCCGTTGATACGGTCAAAAACTCGATATATATCCCAATCCATGTTCACCAATGACTCAGAAGGCCACGATCACCTTCTGCAAACGGATGGTTTTTCCGGTTTGTGGATCAACCTCAATACGGAGGCGATTCTCTCCTCCCACCAGGTTCTTTTGAGAGAGAACCACTTCGTACTCTTCGGTGGGGCTCAAAACATCCCGCTCAACGGGAAAAACCCCCAAACGCTTACCGTTGAGGGTAAGGCGAGCACGGGCTCCTGCCTCGCCCTGCATCCAGAGCAAAATACTCCCCTCGGTGGGCAGTCCCCCCGGTGAAAAAACAAACTCCACCGCATCTCTACTGCGCATCTCTAAGAAGGAAACTTCATTCGCTCCAAATCCCGACACGATTCTCCCCGTATAGCGGAGGTTATCGCCATTGTGGCGAATCGTATCCCCACCAAAGTCAACATAGAAGAGAGTAGCATTGAGAGCGTAGGACAACGGGGGCAGGACCTCCACCGAAACCGTGGCCGAAGAAGGAGAAAAGCGCGACGTCCCTCCGAAACTTGCGGTTATCTCTACCGAGGTACCTTCGGTCACCGAAGGTGCAGAGTAAACTACCGAGGTTTTTCCGGTGGCATCGGTAGTGGTAGAGCGGGCACTGAAACTCCCTGCATCTCCTTCCCAGGAGATTTTCTGCCCGGGAAGAGGGTTACCGTCTTCGTCTTCCAAGAAAGCGTTGAGGCGTATATTTCCACCCGACTCCATCGTGAAAGAAGAGGGTTCAATCCGCAGGGTAGTGGCAAGAGGCCTTACACCTACTTCAACTGTTGCTACCGCCTGCGACGGCGCCAAACGGATATCTCCCGAAAAACTCACCTGTATGTGAACGGTACCGGCGAAAGAAGGAGCATAGAAAGTATTTCGCGAACGTCCCTGAGGATCGGTCAAGGTCCGTGAAGAACTCAACAAACCTCCGTCAACCGACCACAAGAGCTCCCGACCAGCCAAAGGCCGACCACTTGAGGTCCGTAAAACGGCAGTGAAAACGAGAGACCGCGAAGCACCGATAGTGACCGAGGCAGGCTCGATGGTCAAGGTGGTTGCCTCTAAACGACTCATCACGTGAAAGGAAATACGATCGACTGCGTATCGCCCACCGAAAATTCGACTCCCCTGATGAGGAGCACGAATGAACTCTTCAAGCAAACTCTCACTCACCGGGTTGGGGGTGAAGAGAATGACTAAGCGTTCTTCGCCACCCGGACCGGAAACGGTGGTCCGATACTCATTGCCCACACCCCCTCGAACCAATTCATCTCTCACCAAAATGCGAACATCCCCATCGGGAAGGTAGTCAATGAGATTAATGTACCCTTCTCGAGTGGTGCGATAGGTAATCCGCAAAGGATCGCCGATGAAATAATTGGCTCCCTCTCCTCGATCGATGGAAAGAGTTATTTGGGGAGACCGAGGAATGGAAATATAGATTTCCGGCCGAAGATTGAAGCGGAGAAAAACTCGCGGTTGGGCAAAAAGGAAGGGCGAAACCCCCAAAAACACCATCACCAAAACGATCACCAAGAAGGGCCAAAAACGGGCTCTCATATCCTTTCACCTCGCTTAGTACAATTATATCACACTGCTTTTATTCTTCGAGAATCGCGGGAATACCGTGTCACCCTTACTTCTCCCACAATTCTTCCACCCGTTCCAACACCTGGGCTCCGTGGTGTGCCAGTTCTGCTAACTTTTTTCGTGCCTCGCCACCGGTATAATCGAAACGGGGATCGAAACCCTCGCGAAGCAAGAAAACTCGTTTCCCCTCAAGAAGGAGGAGTCGGGCAAGTTCCAAGTTGAGGAGGTTTCCCCTTCCCCAATAGGTGGGTACGATAAAGACCCACTGTGCTTTGCGGGCAAGATGTAAGGCATGGTGCAAACTCTCTTCACTAAAGGGAGAAAACGGTTTTTCGCTGACTACCGGAAGTCGGAGCTGTATAGCCAGTTCTTCGTCAGAATCGAAGCGATTGACAATGCCCACACTCAAGGAAAATCCGGCTTCCAAAAATTTTCTTACGAAGGGAATGCCTCGTCCTCCTCCACAGATGAGGTGAACGGTAATTCCCCGTGAGGGTCTCTTCCGAAGCTCAAGGGGCGTGAAAAAGGGGCGTAGAGAGAGGGGATGGGTATGTTCTATAAATTCCACCTCCAAAAGTTCGGCGAGATACTCTTTGCGCATCACCTCTTCGGTGGTACCAAATCGTAAGACTCTCCCTCCCTTCAGGAAAAGGGCGTACTGACACCACTGGGCAACCACGTTGGGATCATGGAAAATACCAATAATCGTGATGCCTTCCCGCTGCAGAGCACGTAAGATTTGCATCACTTCAAGTTGATGCAAAACATCCAAGTGACTGGTCGGCTCGTCAAGGAGTAAAAGAGTGGGCTTCTGTGCCAAGGCTCGAGCAATCATCACTCGTTGTTTCTCACCACCGGAGAGTTCCCCAAAATCCCGCTCGGCAAACTGCCACGTTTCCGTCATTTCCATTGCCCATTGCACGGCTCGTTCGTCTTCCTCCCCCTCTCGGGCAAAACGACGGAGGTAGGGAAATCGCCCCATGGCGATCACCTCCTGACAGGGCAAACTCACTCGAGTGGGAATTTCCTGAAAGACAATGGCCACCTTTTTTGCCCATTCGGTGTGACTGTAACGCCATATCTCCTTACCCTCAAAACAGATTATCCCTTCCTGCAAAGGGAGGAGCCGAGCCAAAAGATGGAGGAGGGTAGTTTTCCCCGAACCGTTCGGGCCGACGATCCCCAAGAAGGTTCCTCGATGGAGCGTAAAATCCACTCCCTGGAGAACACAATCTCCGGAGTAGGCGAAAGTGAGATGGTGGACGGAGAGCAATTCTTTTACCATTCTCTTTTCTTACGCCGCAAGAGATAAATAAAAAAGGGGGCACCAATGATACTGGTCACAATACCCACCGGGAGCTCTACCGGATTCAAAATGGTTCTCGCCAAGGTATCCGCCCACAGGAGCACTACCCCTCCTACCAAGAAAGAAAGGGGTAAGAGAAAGCGATGGTCCTCGCAGCCCAAAAGACGCAAAAGATGAGGAACGACCAAACCCACAAAACCGATGACCCCACTCACGGCAACACAGGAAGCCACAAGGAGAGAAACGAAGAGAAGAAGCCACTTTTTCACCTTCTCCACGTCCACCCCTAAACTCTGCGCCACCTTCTCTCCCAAGAGAAAGGCGTTGAGCTCCCGAGTAAAAGAAAAGAGAAGGGGAACCCCGATGAGAAAGGGGAAAACTACCATCCTCACCTCCATCCATCCCCGGCCCCACAATCCTCCCATGGTCCAAAAAACAATCTGATGGAGATCCTCCCCGGCTAAAAACATACCCAAGGAGATAAAGGCAGAGAGGAACATGCCCATAGCCACCCCCGCCAAGAGGAGGGTTTCAAGAGGGATGCGTTTTGCTACCATTCCCAAGCGAAAGACGACAAAAGCCGTGCAAACCGCACCACTAAAAGCAAAAAGAGGGATGGTGAAGAGTCCGAAATAAATGCCGCTCACCATAGCCACCACCGCTCCGAGTGCGGCTCCGGAACTCACTCCCAAAACATAGGGATCGACGAGAGGGTTATGGAACATGCCCTGGAGGGCTGCCCCACCAAGGGCCAATCCTCCTCCCACGAGCACGGCAATAATGATCCGTGGGAGACGGATGTGGAAGAGAATGGTTCGGTCAATCGTGGAGAGGGTAGAAGGAGAAAAGAGAGCAAAAGAGTCATGCCAAGAGTATCCCCCACCACCAACCCCTTGGGCAAACACGATGCTCCCCAATAAGCCTCCCACCACGAGACCAAGAAGACGGAGGAATTGCCTATTCTTCCTGCGGTGGGACATATACATCGAAAATCTCCGGATGCACGATTTGGGCAAAAAGAGACAACGCCTCCACCACCCGTGGACCGGGTCGCGAAACGAGATCGCTATCCACCATGAACACCTTCCCCGCCTCTACCGCCCGAAGCACTTTAAGGCGTTCATCGGTGAGGAAAAACTCGTATGAGACCTTCTCCGCGCCATGGGAGGTAACCACTGTGATGATCTCCGGATTACGCCGGAACACCTCCTCTAAATCCAAGATCACATAACCAGTGAGATCGGAAACCGCGTTCACTCCACCCGCTTTGACAATGAATTCATCGATAAAGGTTCCTTTCCCCGCCGTCCAAATGGGATCATGCCAGAGAACGTGCAAGACCCGCGGTTTTTCCTCTTCGGAGAGGGAAGAAATCCGGTCGGTGATCGCTTGGATTTTTGCCCGCATGGCTTGCACCATCTCTTGTCCTCTCTTTTCTACTCCCCCAATAATGGCCACTTTGTCAATATCTTCAAGCACTTCCTCGATATTATGGGGATCGAGAACAAAAACCGGGATACCAAGCTTTTCTAAGCGCTCCACCACCTCAGGAGGAGTCAGAGAACCGGCTAAAACCACTTCCGGATTGAGCGCCACTACTCTTTCCACATCCACCTCGGTGACATTGCCCACTTTCTCTATCTTTTGCGTCTGCGGTGGATAGTTGCAGTAGCTCGTTACGCCAACCAAAAATTCCTCCATTCCCAAAGCAAAAACTATCTCCGTATTCGAAGGAGAAAGGGAGATAATGCGCCGGAGCGGCGCAGAGAGCTTGACCTCTCTCCCCCAGTCATCTTGAAGTACAATCTCTTGCGTAAATCCCGCAAAGGTAACGAGAATACACCATACCAATCCGAGAGCTCCCCAAAGCACTCTTCGCATTGTCATTCCTCCTTTCTTTTCCACATCGCAAGAGGAGGAGGGAGAGGGAGGGCTACCCACGCTGAGGAACAATCCAACACATCTTTCCCACCTCCTCTTTCCACGAAGAGGGCGGGATCCGCTTGAGGCAGGTCTCCTGACTTCTGGATCACCGCTTGTTACCCCTTCCCAACTCTCGCGAGTCAGTGGTTACGGCAACTCGCTCCCCAGTCACAGTGGCGGGACCGTGCCGGATTTTCACCGGTCTTCCCTCTTCACACCACCTCAAGCCATCCACTACACCCATGGTAACATGAGTATCTGGGAAAAACAAGCACGTATCTACCTTTTAGGGCTATGCTTCTCTTCCGAGTTTCGCTCTTATTTCCTGTACGGTCATATCTCCATTCCGCGATAAGAAGCCATAATCTCACACAACTTACGCCATATTGGATCCATTGTTCTATTTCTTTTTCAGAGTACGAAGCAACAATACCTACGGGAATCTTCTGTAATTGCGCCTCCCCAATCACCGCCTCGATACAGTCACACACCCGGGGCGGGTAGTGTTCCCCAATACACCCAAGGAAGCTCTCAATCTCACGGACCGATAAAAACCATCCCTATTCCCTCGGCGGCAAGAATCTCACGAATACTTTCACTGCCCCGATGTGCTCAATTTGGACCATAAAAAAGGTTTCATCCCGAGCTTTGGTCAAACAACTTTCTCCTCAACGATCATATTGCGAAGCCCGCCGCGGGCCAAATCCTCGCACGCCCAAGGAAGGATAAAGAGAGGAAGCTACCGCTCTCTCCGCTTCTTCTCTCGTATTCACCATGGGAACCATCACCGCTTCCGCACCGAGGTCAAGAACCTGCTTCAAAACAACCTGATTATTCCACGGCACACGCACAACACCCATAGCTCCCGGTGGCAATGCCAAAAGGTGAAATTGCACGGTTTCTCAATGTAACGGCGCGTGTTCCATATGGAGCACCAAAAATCATATCCTGCCCCACAGAGGATCTCGGTTACCGTAGGATCGGTAAAAGTAACCTAAGTACCTAAACAAACCTTTTGCGTACTCAGTTTCTCCCAAAAATGGGTCCCTTCTCCCATAGAAACTCACTCCTTTTCATCCTTTGAGTAACCGAGTGAGCTTCTCCTCTAAGTCGAGGAGGTGAAAGGCCCGAAAATACTTATCCATAGCTCGTTCAATCCGCAGGAGTACCATCTCTTCAGGCTCGTATCCGTTTTGGGCGAGGTTCCGGTAGAGGAGACCGCGCGAGGCCAAAACACGCAGATGGGCCCAAATATACCGGCATCCCGTTTTCACTAGCCACGCTCTCCGTTCCGGGGAAAGCTCTTGAAGCGCTTTTCCTTCCTCTCCTTCCTGTAGCCACTTCTTCCATCGTCCACTCCTATCCACTTCTTCTTCAAGAACCCTGAGGAGATGAGAGCGACGAACGATTTGCCTTTCTTGCCACAGTTGCTCCTCGAGGCCCACGAGTTCCGCCAAGGCATGGTATTCCTCTTCGGTAAACTCTGGGCCCACATTAGCTGCTCCCATGCCCGAAAGGGGGTAAGCCTCTGGGTTTTCCACATAATCGGTGTAGTGTCCTTTCAGGTACGATCCGTACCGCCCGGCTCTCTCGGCCAATTCCCGCGCCACTTGGGGATCGAAGAGAGTAGTGTGGAGATCGGTCCCTACTTTCCCCACCACAAAGATGGGCCACACCGACGCAAGACCGACCCGCTTCAATCCTTCTTTGAGCCCTTCCAAAAATCGCTCAAAAACCTCGAGATTGGCGAGTCCTCCATGGACTTCCTCGGTACCGACTTCGTAGGCAATGGGAGGAAATCCTTGCGCTCTCCTATACTCTTCTGCATGTCGGATGAGTTCCACCGTCCGTTCAATCACCCACTCAATGGGAATCACCGCCCCCGGGGGGAGGGTGCGGTCCACGGTGGGATCAACGTGGAGGAGATCATACCCTGCCTGTATCGCAGCCTCGAAAGAGCGTTTGGTCCATTCCATACACCGTTCAAGCGGCCAGTGTTCAAAACTCTGGATATCTTTGACCCAGGGTCCCCCGTGATCGACGGCGATAATGATGAGTCCCTGATATTGAATAGCTTCGGCTTCACTCTTTACAAATTCCACGAATTCTTGCGGGGTAAAACCGGTGTATCCCCGGTCGATGTCCACCTGGTTCAAGGTAGCGGCAAATTTAATGGGGGCGTTGTTCCTCTTCGCACTCCGCAGTGCTGCTTTGATGACCGTTTCTGAATTCGGGCACACTGCAAAGAGGGTGCGGGGAACACCGTCTTCCTTCTTCAAGACTTTCATCATGTGGAGCAAAAAATCACATACCGCGATATTCCTCCTGCAGGCTTCTTCACGGAGTATACTCTGGTCAACTCTCTCTCTCCTGAACAAAGTCACTCTCTCCTTCCTAAGCGCCCCATAAATTCCTGCACCTCTTTCAACCGAGGAGCTCCCTCCATAGGACCTTTCTTGGTCACCGCCAAAGCACCCACTGCATTGGCCAATTTTCCCACTTCCGGTAGGGGCAACCCTTGGGCAAGACCAGCCAAAAACCCCGCGCAATAACAATCCCCCGCACCGGTGGGGTCGACTTCTTCCACGGGAAAGGCGGGAATCGCCCATTTCCCCTGCCGGGTATAGATGGTGGAACCTTCCTTCCCCTGCTTGAGGGCGATGATTTCCGGACCTTGCGCGAGAACTTTCGCACACGCCCGGTCGATATCCTCCTCATCGGAGAGGACCCGCAACTCCTCTTGGGTAGGAAAAATAACCGTACTTTCACGTACAATAGGTTGGAAAAGCTCCCGTGCTCTCTCTTTTCCTAAGAGCTCAGGGCGGAAATTGGGATCGAAACTCACTTTCCCACCGCCTTTTTTCACGTACTCCAAGGCGCGAAGGTGCGCAGCTCGGCACTGCTCATTGATGAGCATGCTCGAACCCATGACATGGAGGAAATCGAGATGGGTGAAAACTTCCTCCTGTACGTCTTCGGGGAAGATTTGTCCTGAGGCAGCACGGGAAATATGGTAGATAAATTTCCGACTCCCGTCACGGAAATAGGTGACAAAGGCCACTCCGGTGGTAAAATCCGGCAAACGCTTAATGCCCGAAACATCCACTCCGTCTTCTCGCAAACGCTCGACAATGAGGGTACCAAAGTCGTCCTCCCCTACCGCTCCCACGAAAAAGACCTCTTCTCCCAAACGGGCTAAACAATCGGCGAAGATCGCCGGAGCACCGCTGGGAAAAGGTCCTACAAAGGTTCCCGGAACACCTAAGGGTTCATCAATTCTATCCCGCATGATTTCGACGAGAAGCTCACCCAAGCAACCGATACGCATATTTTTCCCTCCCAACCCTTACTCCTTCAAGATCTCCATCTTTTTCAGTCAACAAGATACCAAACGAGAAGGAGAAAATAAAGCAAAAACTCTCTCCCAATTGACAAAAACACCGTTCGTCATGCAACTTTCGAAAATGCTACTTTGCCGGAATCACGAGCACATACACCGAGCGCTCTTTTGGTCCGTTGAATTCATAGAAGCAAATCCGCTGTCCCTCTCCGAGGAGGAGTTTTCCTTGGGCGGCGATCAATACTTCGGTAGGAGCGACAAACGCTGCTCCGGTTCTGGGTTCATGAAACTCCTCGTCTTGAAGGACTTTGTGCAATAAACGGTTTAACGGAGGTGGAGAAGAGGTCGAAAACTCCTGGATATTCACCGCGGCATCGGAATGGGGCACGTACACAAAGACACCCGCTTGAAGCGCATCCGTGGCTTCTACCACTCTCTCCACCTCAGGGGTAATATCGATGACTTGTTCCTTTTGGGTGGTAGTAATTTTTATCTCTTCGAGCATACTCTCCGCAACCTCCCTTTATCCCTTCACCGCACCAAAGGTTAAGCCCCGCAAGAGGTACCGTTGCATGAGGAGCGAAAAGAGGATGACCGGAATCATGGTCACAAGACCCGCCGCGGCTAAAGGTCCCCAGGCAATACGCCAACCGGTTATGAAACGTCCCAGGTAAATGGGAAGAGTTTGCGCTTCTTTGCCGGTGGTGAGTACCAAAGCCATCAAAAATTCTCCCCAACTCTGGATAAAAGCCAAAGTGGCCACAGCCGCTAATCCCGGAACACTCAAGGGGAGAACCACCCTGCGAAAAGTTTGCCAGGTGTTGGCTCCATCGACATACGCCGCTTCATCGAGTTCACGAGGAATTTCGTTGAAAAAGGTGAGTAAAATCCACACGCTGAAGGGGATGGTAAAAACAAGGTGTGCCGCAATGAGCGCCCACCAGGTATTGACAAGACGCAACCGACTAAAGACCACGTAGAGCGGAAGCGCCGAGGCAATGGGCGGGAGCATACGGATGGAAATAATCCAGGAAACAAAACCCATGCCCCCCACACGAAAGCGCGAAATCGCATAGGAGGCACAAGCGGCGATAACGGTGGAAAAAAGTGCCACACATAGGGCCACCGCGATACTGTTACGGAGGTAAGGGGTTATGGTAGCAATGGCAGTGGTAGTACTCCCGAAAAATTCCCCCTCTGACCCGAGAAAATTTTCCCAGGTAGGCTGAAAAACAACCAATGAAGGAGGCCAACTGAACCATGCCTCACTTTTCTTAAAGGCAGTAGTCACCAACCAATACACCGGAAAGAGGAAGAAAAAGAGTACCGCAGTAATCAAAATTCCTTTGATACTTCTCCACACCCAGTTCATAGTCCACTCCTCACTAATTATAATTCCAAAGTTTCCCGGAAACGTAAAAATCTGAAGAGAAGATTGGTCAAAATGGTAATCGCGATTAAGAGGAGGATACTCAGCGCGGAAGCATACCCGATATCCCAACCAAAAGAAACACCCACCTTATAGATGTAAAAACTGTAAGAATGGGTGGCCGATCCTGGACCACCAAAGGTTACCATATAGACGATATCGAACAGTTTCAAAGCATCGATGACCCGAATGATGAGTACTACCCAAATGAGTGGCCGCAAGAGCGGGAGTTCCACGTAACGCAAGGCGGTGAAACCACGAGCACCATCAACTAAGCTCGCTTCCACGACATCACGAGGGATAGATTGCAATCCCGCATAGATGACCAGAAAAACGAACGGGGTCCACTGCCATACGTCGATCAAAATAACTCCCAAGCGAGAGAAGAATTGCGTCCCCAACCAGGAAATTTTTTCCCCTCCCAGGAGGGTAAGAAAGTAATTGATAGGACCAAACTCGAAATTGTAGAGCATCTTCCAGGCAATTCCCGCTACCACTGCGGGAACCATCATGGGAATGAGGAGAACGCTCCGAAAGACTTTCTCTCCCAAGGAATCACGGAATAGAAAGGCAATTCCGATTCCAAGGAGTATCTCCAAGGGAACCGCGGTCACTAAGAGGAGAAGGGTAAAATCGACACTGGAACGGGCAGTTCGGTCACGGAACACCTCACGATAATTGTCTATACCTACAAACTCCGGTTTTTCCCAGGACGCTAAGGAATAACGGAAAAAAGACATGAAGATCATATACCCAAAAGGGTAGAGGGTGAGCCCTATGAAAACTATGAGTAAAGGGAGAATCATGAGAAAACCGGTTATTTTCTTCCGTGAAGTTCTTGCCTTCATGGTCACACTCCTCGAAGAGGGGAGGAGGTCCTCCCCTCTTTTTCAGTTACTTTCGCAAAGCCCTTTCCCACTCTTCTGCCACGGCGTTGAGGGTTTCAACGGTATTCGGCTGTTGACCAAGGAGTATTTCGGAAAGTACACCAACGAAAACATCTTCCAACTTCGGTTCCTCCGGAATCCGGGGACGATGTGAAGCACCATTCAACGAAGCAACGTAAACTTCCTGGAGCCACGGTGAGTCTGTTACCACTTGGGGATCGACGACCACCGATTGACGGGTAGGACCAATGCGGTACTTGAGCCACTGGATGGTATCTCCCTCTTTACTCGTAGCGTATTGAATGAAACGGAACGCCCACTCTTTGTTCTTAGAAGAAGCGTTAATTCCTAATCCCCATCCACCGCTCACCGGAACTCCACCCGGCATGAGGGCGACGCCTACTTTTTCCTCAAAGGGTTGGAGTTGGGGTGATTCTTTCCAACTGGCTAAACACGCCGTCCACTGGGGAACCATGGCCACCATGCCTTTGGAGAATGCCTCCAAAGTTTCACCGTAATCAGAACCCAAGGGATCAGGAGCATACTGCATGAGATCGAGCATATCTTGCACTGCCTGTACACCCTCTTCGGAGTTGAAAGCCGGCTTGCCCTGCGCGGTGAAGTAATCCCCCCAGTCAAGGTTTACCTCACCGAATTTCGCTATGCTCTCAGGGCTCCGACGGTACGGTCCAAAAAAGTTCAAAAACAAAAAAAGTTCAAAAACATATAGAAAAGGGTGTGAGTGCGAGGAAGCATGAGGGCAATGCCGTACTCGGTAGGAGAAGCAGGATTGAACTTTTTGGTGAAGAAGGCGGCTACTTCTTTTGCCTCCTGCCAGTTTTTGGGCACCGCGAGGTCTCGACCGTATTTGGCTTTGAATTGAGCCTGGAGATTGGGATCGGCAAAGAGGTCCTTGCGGTAGAAGAACATCGCCGCACCATAGAAAGGATAGCCAATTCGCTTTTCTCCCCAATAACCGTACACGTATCGTGCGGTGGGAATGAAATCGGCATCGTCAAAATGGGGATCCACCAAATCCGGGTGTTCTTGGGCGAAAACTTCTAAATCAAGCATCCCGGGAGCAATGGCACCGGCGGTCATTAAATCCCAGGTAGTCACATCGAAAGAACCCACTCCTGCAGTAAGGTCTTGTAAGATACGGGGATAGAGTGCTTCCCACGAGAGCGGAGTAACCTCAATACTCACCTCCGGATACTGGTTCATAAAGTTCTGCGCTAATTCATGGATGGCATCTGCGTTATCGGGCGAAGACCATACCGTTAACTGCACTGCATAGCCAAGCTGGGCAAGTCCAAGAACCACGCCCACCAAAAAAATACCCACTATAATCTTTTTCATTGGTTTCCCCCCTCTACGAAAAATAGAATCCCATATTGCTCTTCATGACCACAATCGGCTCCAAATAGTAGCAAGGCGGTGGTACAATCCCTTCCATTAAGAACCGGAACAGCAACATCGTGGCTTCAAAACCTTGTCGATACGGGTTTTGAAAAATGGTTGCCTGGATCACCCCCTTCTCGATGTAGGCAATTATCTCCTGAAATAGGTCGGTAGTAATGACTCGCAGGGTCTTTTCCCGACCCATTTCCTCTATCGCCCGACAAACGGCGATCGAATTGGCGGTGGCAATGTATATGCCACCGAGATCGGGATACCGTTGTATGATCCTGACAAAGTTGTGGCGAGCTAACTCTTCATTTTCCTCGTTCTCCCATACTCCAACGATTTCGATGTCCTTGCAGGCAGCGAGAATACCTCTCTGAAACCCCCGAACCTTTTGGAAATGGTCCTCTATCTCCAAAGAGCCAACCATCACTGCTACCCGACTCCCGAGGGCGAGAAAATGACCCATGAGTTCACCGGCTAATTCCCCATTCTTATAGGGATCGACGTATACCGCGGTGAGACGCTTACTCTCCGGAGCATCGGTAGAAACGGTAATCACCGGGACATTCTTTTCGGCAAAACGGTCGATGAACTGATTCAACCTGCTCCGATGGCCGGGAGCGAAAACAACCCCGCTCACTTCTTCTCGGAAGAGCGTTTCTAAAACTTCTTCCTCCCCTTGCCCCAAGCCCTTCACTTCTTTTGAGAGGGGCACAACTTTGAAAGGAGCTAATCTATACATGGCTTCTTGAAAACCGCGCCGAAGATCATCGTAGAAATAGTGTAATTCTCGAGGGAAAATAGCGGCAAAAACGAGAGGTTTCTTTCGACTGAGGACACTCGCTACACAATTCGTTTGGTACCCCAAGGCTTGAGCGACTTCTAAAACTCTTTGCCGTGTTTGGGGATTAATTTCTCTCCTCCCATGGAGAGCTCTATCCACCGTACCCACAGAAAAACCGGAAAGACGGGCAATATCTTTAAGGGTAGGACGATGTCCCTTCACCACGGTCCCCCGTTCCGTTAACGTTAACGACATTTTCATTGTAGCATACTCAGTGAGAACGAGAAAGTGGTTTCCCTCAAGAAGGGAGTAAAAAGTTGAGAGGTGTTCGAAAAAACTAAAAAACCTATTGGATTCCTAAATCGTCGATCACCCGTCGTGCTTCGGGTACCTGGTCTTCTCGCACCTGAACCTCAAAGGGACCGGTGTCGCCAAAATACGCCTCTCCACCGTAAGGAAAGGTGGAGGGTTTCAATACTACCTGGATTCCTTGCGCTTCCAGATGTCCTCGTAACAACTCTGCTTCCACTCGGTTGGCCACGGTAATTACGGTAAGGTAGGGAAGAAAAGAGTCCTCCTTTTGCCTGTAAGAACGTGGGACATGCGTACCGAAGAAATGGCGGTCGAGGAGAAAATGGGGAAGGGGAGGCCTTTCGGGATGGAAGAGGAGGGTGAAAAAGGTGGTTTTTGCCACTTCTTCCAGGATCACGCTATGGTACACCGCTTCTTGAGGGTTTTCTCCCCAGGTAAAAGGACCGTGACCAGCCACAAGTACCCCGGGAATCTCCCGATAATCGAGAAAACGGAAACATTCCACGATCACCTGGGCAGTGGATTGTTCATAGTCTCCCCGCACTTCCTCTTCGGTGAACATCGGGGTACAGGGAATGGTCCCGCGAAAACAATCGGCATGGGCCACCCCATAACAGGGGATGCCCTGTCCTGCCTGGGCCCATACACAAGCCCAGGAAGAGTGAGTGTGAGCAATACCTCCAACACTTAAGAAGTGACGATAGAGCTCAAGATGGATCGGTGTATCCGAAGAAGGATTGAGCTCCCCTTCCACGATCTTCCCTTCCAGGTCTACTACCACCATTCTTTCGGGGCGTAGTTCTCCCTGAGGAATACCTTGGGGTTTGGTGACCACTAAACCCCGGTCGCGGTCAATCCCGCTCACGCTCCCCCAAGCGGAGAACCCTACACCCTGCTTTTCGAGTTCGAGGTGAGCCTGCCAAACCATTTTTCGAAGTGCTTCGAGTTTCACTGCTTACACTCCTTTTTGAGTTGTGCCGCAAAGAGTGCGCAAGTGCGTAAATCCTCTTCGTTGGGTCTTCCACGGTTGATTCCTCCGAAAAGCTTGAGTACACTGAAGGTATCATACCCTCGACAAGCAAAACTTCCCACCACCTGAAAACCCCGCTTTCTCAGAGAAGCTTCCAAAAACTCATTGTATGCCTTTTGGCCCAAGCCGCTTGTCGAAAAAACAAAAACCTTCTTCCCTTCCTGGCGGGGCAAACGCTCCACAAACTGGAGGAGGCGACGATGGAATTTTCCAAAGAAAATTCCCGAACCGATACCCAAAAGGTCATACTCGGCAATATCTTCAGGAACAATCTCTTCAGGAGTCACAAGGCGCGCCTCGAGCTCTTGTGCCATTCGCTCTGCTACCTTGAGAGTATTCCCCTGGTGCACCGACACCACCACCAAGAGACTCCGCATTGCTCTCACCTCAGGCTAATGGTACCACAAAGAGGCGCACCCTCGCAAAAATCTCTTTAACGATTGGACCACCGTAGAACTATATCTTTCTCGTCAAAAGGCCTTGTACCGTATAATTCTATTACCCGCTCTTCTTGCGGGAAAAGGTCGAAAAAGTTATCGGAGGGGAACACTCCTGGGGGAGTAAGAATTTCAACCCCCCAAGCAAAACGTGGTGCCACTATGCGCAACAATGCCTGATGAGCACCGGTGGTTATGAACTCGTAGTGCACTTCCGTAGCAGGAAGGCCGAGGTCTTTAAAACGGCAAAAAACTCTCCTTTCCCAATCCAAAACTCGCCCCATAGAGTGAAGTTTTGCCCATATGAAACTTTTCTTCCGTTCTTCTTGGGGTTCCCTGAGAACGATAATAGGGAGAACACTGTTTGATGGCATCTCGAGTGCGAGCTCTTCCCTTTTGTAATGTGTTCCATCGAAAGAACTCAACCCGTACTCTACCAATACCGAGTGGGCTTTCAAAGTATCGTTGAGGAGATAAATAGTAGTATATCCCTCTTCGGATTTCAACGATAGGTCGAGAGGCTGGAAAGCCCTGCGTACAAAGTAGAAACTGGCCTTACGACGGAGGTAGTAGTCGAGAATCGTCCAACCGATTGCTCCCCAACAGTCACTATACATCCAAAAGAGAGCACCAGAGGTATTGAACTTTCTCCTTCGCCAATGGTCGAGTGCAAATTTTAATGCTTCACCTTGGAGAAGTTGCGCGTAATAGAGGTACTCTTCCAAAGAGAGGAGTTCGGGATTGCCCACAAATTCACGGAGCATTTCCCGAATATTGCCTCGTTCGAAAACATTATTGTGAAATTGCCAAGAAGGAGAATCGACATAACACTCTTCTTTGGGGAGGAACTCTTGCAAAGAAGCAAGTGGTGGAGGAGCAAGGATTCCGAATTCACTGACAAACTTTCCTCGATCACGAGCATACTGTTCGTAGTTGACCCTCTCTTGAGCAGTGGGCCCGAGAATACTCAACTCCCACACATGCCGATCCCCTTCCTCTTCACAATTAGGGTCGGCACCCCCATAAGGACTGGAAAACCAGAAGGGTCGAGTAGGATCGATGATCCTGAGAATTTGGGGCATCATGCGATGGTAAATAGGGTAGTCGGTGAAGGGTAGGTCTCTCTGTCCACTGACCTCTCTATTACGTTCATTGAGCCATTCAAGTTCATTGTTACCACACCATAGAACTAAAGCGGTTTCGTTGCGAAGCAACTTCACTATGGTGGTAACCTCTTCTTCTACTTCCTTCAAAAAGCTCTCATCATGAGGATAATACGCGCAAGCAAACATGAAATCTTGCCAAATCATGATTCCTTGCTCGGCGCAGTATTCATAGAAAAAGGGATCTTCGTAGATTCCTCCTCCCCAGATACGAAACATGTTGAAATTTGCCTCCTTAGCTTCATCGATGAGTTGGCGATATTTTTCACGATCCACCCGAGCGATAATCGAATCGGCTGGTACCCAATCCGCCCCTTTGCAAAACACCTTTTCACCGTTAATACAGAGAGTGAAGGATTCTCCTTCCCCTCCCGCAAGGGGCTCTTGGAGCAAATCGATACGCCGTAAACCCCAATTCTTTTCAAAACGGTCGTACTCTTTTCCTTCCCGATCAGTGAGGAGAACGACTATTCGGTAACAATGCGGTTCTCCCATACCGTTGGGCCACCAAAGACGTGGCTCCTCAAGAACCATCCGGCTTTCAAAGGCGGACCAACCCGAATACGCTCGCAAGACTTGCTCATTGCAACCGACCAATTTTCCCTCCTTTTCATAGACAAAGCATCGTAGACGAACCAGAGGCTGGTGGACAAAGTCACAAGCCCAATTCTCTATATATCCACTTACTGTAATCGTGGCTTTTCTATTGGAAAAGTCCACATCCCCTCGGATAAAAACTTCCCGTAACGCGCAGAGTTCAAAAAAACGTACATACACTCCCCGCCAAATACCAACATTGACAAGACGGGGAGCCCAATCCCAAGCAAAGGTAAACTGTGCCTTTCGTACCCACACTCGGCGATAGTCTTGTTCAGGGCTTCCCACAGGGTAAGGAACAAAAGGTTTTTCTTTGATACGCGGTACCCCAGAATCGACACGTACCACGAGGACATTCTTCTCTTTGAGTTTTCCCGTCACATTCACGATAAGGGGAATGAACATGTTACGGTGAGTTGCGATTTTTTCTCCATTGAGGTACACGTCACAGTCGGTGTCAATTCCTTCAAACACGAGTTCAGCATATTGGTTGAGGAGAGAAACATCAACCGTAAATTCCTTGCGATACCACCATTCCTTCTCCTCTACCCATTGCACCTCGAGTGCATTCCTCCCCCAAAGGGGTTCCTCTATTTTCTTTGCGCGAAGGAGATCGAGGTGTATTTCACCAGGAACCCAGGCTTCAATAGGGTTTTGTGGAACATAGTCTAAGGCAAAGACTCGTTGTGCTTCCCCCTTCCCATAATCAAACGCCTCGATCAACCACTGACCATTGAGAGAAACACTTTGCACACTCACCAACCTCCCTTACCAATTAAGTTTTTAAGCCTCCTGCTAATATTCCCTGAATCATGTATCGTTGAAAGAAAGTAAAGAGGATAAGTGGAGGGAGAATGCAGAATACTGTTCCCGCGAGAAGGCCACCCCATTCTACTGTGGCTGCACCGATGAAACTAAATAACCCTACGCTGGCAGTCCGGACTTCGTTGGCATGACATAAAACCAAGGCAATGACTAAATCATTCCATGTCCAAACGAAAGAGTAAACCAAGACCGCGATGAGCATGGGTGCAGAAAGTGGAAGGACGATCCGCCCAAGGATGGTTCCCACTCCCGCTCCATCAAGCATGGCACTCTCTTCAATTTCCTCCGGAATGCCAAGAAGGTAGGCTTCGCTAATGAGGGTACTGAATGGTGCCACCATTCCAGGATAGATGAAAATGAGTGAAAGAAGGTTATTCACTAAGCCGAGACGGCGCATCAAGAGGTAAATAGGAATGAAAAAGAGCACCGCAGGCATCATCTGGGTGAAGAGCACCACAGTCCGCAAAGACTTTTTAATTGGCGAAATCATTCGCGCTAAGGCATATCCGGCAAAGGTGCTCACCACCATCACAATAACACTCACCACTCCACACACCAAAAACGAGTTCCACAGGTAACGGGGCATTTCTATGGTTACCGTGGCAGGATAAGTGAAAAGGACATCAGAGTAGTTTTGGAGAGTAAAGGTTCTGGGGAAGAAACGGGGAGGAAAAGTAAACATCTCGCTTGCGGGGAGAAAAGAGGGCATAATCAGCCAGTAGATGGGGATGAGAATGAAAAAGAGGAGTAAACCAATGAGAAGATAGTAAGAGAGAATGGATAAGGATTTGGCTCTCATGTTTCACCTCGCACCGAAACCGAACGAATGAGCATAACCAAGCCCAAATTAATGAAAAACATGAACATACCTATCGTAGCCGCATAATCGAAACGGAGACGAACGAAAACATTCTTGTAGGCCAAAGTAGCTAAAATCTCCGTAGCCTGGCCAGGACCACCTTGGGTCAGAGAATACACTAAATCGAAATAGTTGAAGGTCCATACGGTGGCAAAGAGCGCGAGTACCAATAAAAGTGGGCGAAGGAGTGGAAACGTGATATACCGTAAAAGGGCCCATGACCCTGCACCGTCGATTCGCGCTGCTTCTCCTATCTCTTGAGGAATAGATTGGAGTCCTGCTAAAATGAAGAGAGCATAAAAAGGAAACGCCTTCCACACATTTACCGCGGTCACCGAGTAGAGCGCCAACTGCCGACTGAGGAAGTTGATCGGTTCTCCCCCCAAGAGAATGACGAAATAATTCAAAAGCCCATAAAGAGGGTTATATAACCATTTCCAGGTTACCGCAATCGCTACGGGAGGCAAAACGAAGGGGAGTAAGGAAAGATTACGAAATACCTTGTAACCTTTTCGCGACGATGCGTTG
>Ga0116210_1000195_pt1 | contig 65396 bp, 60 predicted proteins | sample TshhotsprinmetaG_FD_94483 | JGI IMG/M metagenome (GOLD analysis project Ga0116210, IMG submission 94483) | Hot spring microbial communities from South Africa to study Microbial Dark Matter (Phase II) - Tshipise hot spring metaG | ecosystem: Environmental > Aquatic > Thermal springs > Hot... | reverse complement strand
TCCGCACTACCAACCCCCAAGAACGGTGCCTCAAGGAAGTAAAAAGGAGCACCAAGGTCATGGAGGTTTTCCCCGATCTTTTATCTTGAGAGAAAGTGCTCTACCTCATCTCCGAAGAAGGGAAGGAGAAATATACCGCGAGAGTGCTCTATCGCTTTGATCTTGCAAGAGCTCTTCGCTTTGAGAAGAGAAAAATACGGGAAGGGAGAGGAGTTAATATGTGTTACAGAGAATGGTTGACCCAACCTCTCGTTCCAAGGAAAATCTTGTTGGTGGAGCCATTTGGTGATTGTCGATTTTCCAGAGAAAGTTCCCTTTTAAAACCTTTTCTCTTCCACAAGGGATAATCCCGCTCCCCGAAACACGGAAGACCTTGCCCATCCTCCGGGAGACATGAAAAGCAATGTTGGTGCATGAGTAGAAGGATTATCGTTGGTCTTGAGAAAGGGATCGCGTACTTTTTGAAGAATCTCGCTCTTCTTTAAAGAGGAGTTCTTTCTTTAGGTGCTTAACCTTGAAAAAGCATGGAGCAGGTCTTTTTCCTTTTTGGAATCTCGAGAATTTGATGATGAACCTTTCCCGTCATTTTTGGGTAAGTATCTCGAATTGAAACTCCCTATGGTGCTTCCTTGCTCCTTATTTTCTTTTTCCGTGATTGTAGCCTCAATTCACTATTTCCTCCTTTCTATGCCTCTACAAATCAGGAGAAGGCCCTCTTTCAAAGTACTGTGAACGCATTTCTGGTCTTTTCAAAAATTTTCTGTGGGGTAGCTTGACAGAAGTTATCATGACTTTTATATTTAAAGATAGTAATAACTTGGAGGGAACTGTGAAGCATCAAAGTGAGGTAGAGGACATTCCTCTCTACTTCAAGATTTATAAAACTCTGAAGGAAGAAATCGAGAGTGGCGTTTATAGAGTTGGCACTCTTTTACCTTCAGAGGATGAACTTGAAGAGCGTTTTAAAGCGAGCCGAACAACTGTCCGTAGCGCAGTGGGGGAATTAGAACGAGAAGGATTGGTCCTGAGAAAACGGGGCAAGGGTACTATCGTTCAAGAACCTAAAACAGCTCAAAACCTCAATTTTATCAGCTCCTTCACCGAAACCCTTCGCGAGAAAGGTATTCAAGTCAGTACCGGAATTGTCACCATTGAGCTGATTCCTGCTCCTCCTAAGGTTTTTAACACTTTGAACCTGGAGAAGGGAGACAAAGTGTATCTCGTTCAACGGACTCGCCTGGCTAATGGCATACCCATTGCTTTTATGAGTAATTACCTTTTGGCTCGAGTTGTTCCGGGTTTGGAAAACAAAAAAGAAGCCTTGAGAAGGATTGGTCTCTATCAGCTTTTGGAGGAAGAATACGGTCTTGTGCTTCATCGGGCCGTTGAGACCATTGAAGCGTACCTCAGTGGGCCTCTTGAGGCAGATCTCTTGCAAATACCTGAAAAGATACCACTTTTTCACACAGTAAGGATTACCTATCTCGAGAACGGTACTCCCTTTGAAGTAGTTATCTCCGTCATTCGTGCCGATAAGTACGAGTACAAAGTCTACCTTGAAGGTAGACCAAAAATACAAAAAAATAAAAAATACAAAAAAATAGAGGGAGGTCTTCCACTTGGTATATAAAAAAGCGAATCTCTTTCAGTGTTCACCGGAAACGGGGAAGAATACTTTTGGAGATGTTCTCGCAGAGGTTGGTACTCATGTTATTCGTGATACATTGATGCTCCTTCGTGCAGAGAATACCGAAACTGGTCGCATCAACGTGGGATATACTGTCATTTATCCTCATTGCAGTACCCGGGGACACGAGCACGCTCCATTAGAAGAAGTATACTTTGTCACCTCGGGGAAAGGTATCATGGAAATTGGCGTAGAACGCTTTGAGGTTGAAAATGGCGATGTGGTGTACATTCCCGGGGGAGAATTTCACCGCGCGGAAAATCCTTTTGACCTTCCCCTCTCCTACGTGTGGGTGACGGTGAAAAAGGGAGAATGACGCATGCCTAAAAAGGCGGTACTCGTGGTTGATGTAGGTACAGAGAGCGTCCGGGCGGCACTGGTGGATGAAGCAGGAGAGGTGCTTGCCATTCGAGGAAGAGCTCTCGAATTCTTCTCTCCTAAGCCAGGATGGGCAGAACAGAATCCAGAGGAGTGGCTTTCCTCTTCTTTAGTGTGTATGAAAGAAGTTCTCAAGGAAGTTCCCTCAGTGGAAGTGCTCTCTCTTGGGGTCAGCGCTCAGATGCACGCCGTCGTTCCTCTCGACTTTGAGGGACGTCTTCTCATGCCACGGGTTCCCATCTGGTGTGACAAGCGCTCTAGTGAGATCTGTATCCAAGTGAATGCTCTCCTTTCCCCAAAAGAACAGATCGAGAAAGCGGCGAATCTCCTCATTCCTAACTGGATTGCTCCCAAAATTCGTTGGATTCGGGAAAACCTTCCCGAGGTGTACCAGGCAACTTCTGTTTTCCTCACCGCTAAGGATTATCTGAATTTTGCTCTTACTGGAACACAGTACATTGACTTTTCCGAAGCTTCAGGTACTTTCCTCTTTTCCTGGAAGAGTAGAACCTGGGATTTGGAGCTTCTCTCTCTTTTCGAGATCGACCCTTCAAAACTCCCACCCCTTGTGCCTTCTCTTGAAGTAGTGGGAAGATTGAAGGAGGACTTGGTCCGTTTCCTTGGTCTTAAGCAGGGTGTCCCGGTCATCTGTGGAGCAGGGGACATGCTCTGCCTTCTTTTAGGGGGAGGAATAGTTGAAAAGGGTCGATCGTGCGATGTAACGGGTACAGCAGCTGATGTCTCTGTGTATCTTTCGCAGCCCCTTCTTTCTCCTCGCCTCATGAATCTGCACCATGCGGTGGATGGGTGGATCAGCTTCGGGATTCTGGACAGTGGTGGAGGAGGCATGAAATGGCTGCGAGATGCGTTGTACGTGAGGGATGACGGAGTTACTACCTATATGCGGATTGACGAGGAGGCAGTCCAAACACCTCCGGGGGCGGAGGGCCTCCTCTTCTTTCCCTATCTTTTGGGAGAACGACTTTTCGGTTCCCCCTGGGCTCGAGGAGTTTTCTTTGGGATTTTGCCTTCCCATCGGCGGGGTCACTTTGCTCGGGCGGTGATGGAAGGAGTCTGTTTCGACCTCAAAATGAGCCTTGAGGAGATTGAGAAGTTGAGTGGAGAGAACATTAGGGAAATGCAGGCCATTGGAGGAGGGGCAAAGAGTTCACTGTGGTGCCAGATAAAGGCGGATATCTATGGGAAAGAGGTTATATCTCTCCAAGAGGTGGAGGGAGGCATCGTGGGGGCAGCAATGCTTGCTTTTTCGGGGGTTACAGGAGAGAGTGTGTCCTCGTTGGGTAAACGATGGCTAAAGATTCGAAGGCGCTACACCCCTACGGCGGCGCATCAAAAGATTTATGAGAGACAGTACACCCTTTTCCGAGAATTTCATGACCTTCTCCAGGCTGCTTTCGAAAAGTATCGGAAGGAGGAATAACGACATGCTTTCATACCACTCGTTCATCAACGGAAAATGGGAGGAAGGGATAGGAGTCGTAGAAGTTGTGGACCCCTCAAACGGGGAGGTTTTTGCTACCGTCTCCAAAGTGACTCTGGAACAACTTCGCCGGGCCATAGGGGGAGCCCATACGGCTTTCCAATCCTGGTCAAAGAAGTTTCCAGTGGAGCGAACCCGTCTCCTTTTGAAAGCAGCGGAAAATGTTCGTTCTCGGTCAAAAGATATTGCTACCCTTTTGGCCCGGGAACAGGGTAAAGCTTTTTCTGATGCCGAAAGAGAGGTTCTTGGAGCGGCAGACTGTTTAGAGTACTATGCCTGTCTTGGTATCAATGTTCTTGGAGAAATTCCTCCTTCGAGCGCTCCGAAACTGCGGAGCTTTGCCCTGCGCCAACCGGTGGGTGTGGTAGTGGCTATAGCAGCGTGGAACTATCCGGTAAGCCTCATTTCCTGGAAAATTGCTCCAGCGCTCTCAGCAGGGTGTACGGTCATCGTTAAGCCCTCGCGGGAAACTCCTCTTTCCACTATTGAATTTGTGCGGGCCTGCAACGATGCGGGATTACCAGAAGGGATACTTAACGTTGTGAGTGGAGACAATGCTTTAATAAGCGAAGAGATATTCTCTAACCCCTTAGTGCGCCTTGTAGCCCTGACTGGTTCCACGGCTACGGGAAAGGAGTTCATTGAAGCGTCGGCCCAAACGGTTAAGCGACTCATCCTTGAACTTGGGGGGCATTCACCCTTCATCGTTTTTGCCGATGCCAACTTTGAACGGGCAGTGAAAGATGGAGTCCGCCGAGCTTTCCGGAACGCTGGACAGATCTGTAACTCGGTCAATCGAGTCTTTGTGGAAGAACCCCTCTATGAGCGATACGTGGAAGCCTTTTTGGAGGAAACCAAAAAGCTTCGCCTCGGGGGACCCTTTGAGGAACCGGCTCCTGATGTGGGGCCGATGGCGAACGAGGCCGGTGTGCGACGAATGGAGGAATTTGTGAAAGATGCTCAAGAAAAAGGAGCGCGTATTTGCTGTGGGGGGAAGAAACCGGAAGACTCTCGTCTCTCTCGGGGGTTCTATTTTGAACCTACAGTGGTTGTGAATGTAAAAGAGGACCTGAAGCTCATGCGAGAGGAGCCCTTTGGTCCCATTGTAGGTATTGATACCTTTAAGACTATTGATGAGGTCATTGCGAAGGCTAATAGTGTTCCCTATGGACTTGTGGCCTACGTTTACACTGAGGACGCAAGAAAGGCATTTTATGTAGCGGAGAATCTGGAATGGGGTTCGGTGGCCATCAATAACATAACTCCTGACAGCCTCTATGCTCCTTACCCAGGATGGAAGGAAAGTGGACTGGGGGTGGAGTTGGGCTGGCATGGCCTTGAAGAGTATCTTGAGTGGAAGCATATCAAAATGGAGGTCCTATAGGAGTTTTCTTGATTCCTTGGTTTACTTTACAAGGTTGGAGCTACATTATATAATGTCAATACAAGTTGACATATTAATGTATTGGGGGGTGTGCACAATGATTAAACGGGGGCGTAAAGATGTTCCCCAGACAACGGTGGAAAATTGTCACGATGGAGTAGGCACGATCTTTGTACGTCAGCTTCTTGGTCTCGAACCCAAGCTTCCTGGAGTTCCCGGTTTCCCTGAAGATTTTGATAGTTGCCTCCGCTTCATGCATGAGACCACCCTTCCTCCGGGTACATCCATTGGTCTTCACAAGCACGAGGGGAATGAGGAACTCTACTTTGTGGTAGAGGGGAGAGGCGAAATGACGGTCGACGGGGAAACGGCCATCATGGAGCCAGGAGATGTCTGTTTGACCAAACATGGGAGTTCACATACCTTCCGCAATATTGGTGATACCGACCTCCGTATCATTGTCATTGAGGCTGCAGTTCCCAAAAAATGAAGGAGGAAGGAAACGGTGAAGCCACTCAATGTGGGTATGATTGGCTACAAATTCATGGGGAAAGCGCATAGCCATGCTTTAAAAAGTGTCAACTTCTTTTTCGATCTTACCTATTCCCCGGTACCAAAAGTGATCTGTGGAAGACATCTCGAACCTCTTAAGAAAGCGGCAGAGAGATGGGGTTGGGAGGAATTTTCCACATCTTGGGAAGAGGTAGTGAAGAGAGAGGATATCGACGTCATCGATATCTGCACTTCTACCGATACCCACTGTGCTATTGCTAAAGCTGCTGCTCAGAACAAGAAACACATTTTTTGTGAGAAGCCCTTGGCCATGAATGTCCGAGAAGCTAAAGAAATGCTTCAGGCAGCAGAAGAAGCAAAAATTAAACATATGGTGGGTTTCAACTATCGCAGGGTTCCAGCGGTGAGGCTGGCAAGAAAGCTCATCGAGGATGGGAAGATTGGAAAAATCTTTCACTGGCGGGCAGCCTACCTTCAAGACTGGATTGTCGATCCTGATTTCCCTCTCATCTGGAAACTGCGCAAAGAGGTTGCTGGTAGTGGTCCTCATGGGGATCTGAATTCTCACCTCATCGATCTTGCCCATTACCTTGTAGGGGATGTGAAAAGTGTCATGTGTATGACGACCAACTTTATCAAGTACCGTAAGCTCCCTGCGGAAGAGAGGGAACTTTCCACTATGTTGACGGCAAAGAGCGGAGAAGGTGTGGGCGAAGTCACTGTTGAGGACGCTTCATTCGTCGTTGCTGAGTTTGAAAACGGTGTCCTGGGAGCTTTTGAAGCTACCCGTTTTGCTCCGGGGCGGAAAAATTACAATTACTTTGAGATTTACGGGAGCAAAGGGAGTCTCGTTTTCAACTTTGAGCGCATGAACGAGCTCCAGTTCTTTTCTCGGGAGGAAGACTTAGAGGTCCAGGGATTCCGTACTATTCTCGCTACTGAGGGAGTACACCCTTACATCTCGGCGTGGTGGCCTCCCGGTCATATCATTGGTTATGAGCACACCTTTATTCACGAATTTGCCGATTTCTTGAGATGTATTGAAGATGATACCACGCCTGAGCCGAATTTCTATGATGGACTGAAATGTCAAGCTGTCCTTGACGCAGCGTTGCTCTCCGCAGAGCGGGGTGAAAGGGTTGAGGTCAAGGAAGTACTCAAAGGAGTGAGCTAACCCTGATCGAGCGAACCGAACTTCGGAGGAGACCGAAATGGATTCTTGCCCTGGGAGCTTTTTTCGTCCGTTATACTATTTACATCGTGCTCGTAGCGCTTTTTGTTGTCGCAGGAATCGTATCCCCAATTTTTTACCGACCTCAAAATATCTTTAACGTTCTTCAACAGGCTTCTGCCTTGGGAGTGGTTAGTGTAGGGCAAACACTGGTTATTCTCTCTGGAGGTATCGATCTCTCCATTGCTTCGATCATGGCTACAAGCTGTGTCTTTGCCGCCGCTTTGATGGCCGGCAAAAACTCCATGGTCATCCCGATAACCCTTTTCTGCCTCGCTATTGGCGCTCTTGCAGGATTTCTCAATGGGATTATTACTACCCGTAGGAATGCACCGCCCTTTATTGTTACTCTCGGGACAGCTCTCATTTTCCAGGGGATACGATTTGTATACACCAAGGGAGCTCCTTTCGGGAGCATTCCTTCTTGGTTGCGGTTTTTGGGAAGGGGTGGGATAGGTTTTGTCCCCGCTTCAGTGATCATTTTCCTTTTCTTGGCACTCGTTATGGAAGCCATTCTTCAACGCTCTGCTTATGGAAGGAAAATCTATGCCGTTGGTGACAACAAAGTGGCTGCCCTGTACTCCGGCATCAACGTTCCCAACATCATTCTCAGCGTCTATGCGCTCTCCGGTATTTTCGCTGCCTTTGGTGGACTTGTACTTGCCGGGTATCTCGGTTTTGGAGACAACTGGGCGGGTAAAGGATATGAACTTGACGCCATTGCTGCTGTAGTGGTGGGAGGAACATCCTTGGCCGGGGGAGAAGGTGGTATGGGGGGAACAGTCGTGGGTGTGCTCCTCATCACTATTCTTTCCAATATTGTGCTCCTTGCCGGGTTACCCTACCAATTCCAACAAATTGTTAAAGGTCTGGTTGTAGCTGCGGCAGTTATCTTTTACTCCTTTGTCAAAGTATCGGGCGAGAGGAGGTGAAAACGAAGATACTCGGGAAGAGATACTGTTTTACGGGATCGTGATTTGGGAAATGAGTAGGTCTTTTAAAAAACCTTGAAGAAAGAGGGAGGGATGGTGTGTATGAAGAGAGTTCTTGTGGTTCTCTGCGTTGGATTACTATTTTGGATAGTACTTGCCGGCGTGGCACTTGCTCAGGGTTGGGTAAAATTCTTAGATTCGGATAAGATGCTCGTCGATACCTCGATGTACGCCAAGACCCCGCCTTGGAAGATTGGTTTCAGTAATGCTTCGATTTCCAATAGTTGGCGAGTATTCTTTGCGCGACATGTTGAGTATGAGGCTTCTAAGCATCCGGAGATTGCAGAATTCTATGTGACCGACGCACAGGATAATCCCACGAAGCAGTTGGCCGACGTTGAAGATCTCCTGGCAAAGGGAATTGACCTGCTCATTATCTCTCCAGCAACCGAGGCGGCTTTGAATCCGGCAGTAGAAAAAGCCATGGAGAAAGGCGTTCCTGTTGTAGTGGTGGATCGGAAAGTCACTACAGATGCTTACGTAACCTTCGTAGAATCGAGTAACTATCAGATGGGAAAGATCATGGCGGAATGGTTGGCAGAAAAGCTCGGTGGTAAGGGAAATATTGTCATGTTGAGCGGTATCGCCGGTGCTGGTCCCGCTGAAGATCGACTTAAGGGAGCCATGGATGCTTTGAAGAATTACCCGGGGATCAAGGTTCTTGAACAGCAGTATTGTGAATGGTCGCCGGTGTTGGGGAAGCAAGTCATGGCTACTCTCATTCAAAAGTATCCTCAGATTGATGGTGTGTGGGCAGATAGCGCGCTCCAGGGCAGCGGTGCCATCGAAGCCTTACAAGAAGCAGGAAAGCCCATTCCACCGGTTACTGGTGAGGATATGAACCGGTACTTGAAAATGTGGAAAGAAATGGGGTTTGAGGGTGTTGCGGTAAGTTTCCCGACTTGGCAGGGGCAAGTTGCCGTTCAGAAAGCTATCGACATTCTCAACGGTATTGCCGTACCCCGGTATGTTGACTGTCCGCGAGTGATTATCACCAAAGAGAATCTTGATAAGTTCGTTCGTATGGACCTTCCGGACGAATTCTTCATGGATAGCCGACTTCCTGAAGAGTGGCTACCGAAACGGTGAGGAATAACCCCGGGGTTATAGACCCCGGGGTATGGGAAGGATTGTGGAGGCACTATGAAACAAGAAGAAGCGTTGCGAATGGTCAATATTTCCAAGTATTTCCCCGGTGTCAAGGCACTCGATCGAGTGACCTTCACCGTGAACCAAGGGGAAGTACACGCTCTTGTGGGAGAGAACGGTGCAGGGAAATCCACGCTGATGAAAATCCTTGCTGGGGCACTACAACCCGATGAGGGGGAAATATACCTTGAAGGTGAAAAAGTATTCATTCCTACTCCCCAAAGTGCTTGGGAAAGAGGCATAAGTATCATCTATCAAGAACTCAATCTCTTACCGGATCTCAATGTTGTCCAGAACATATTTCTGGGAAGAGAGCACCGTGGCCGGCTTCGCGTGTTGAGCTATTCGACCATGATACGAGAAGCCGAGTCACTCTTAGCACGAGTAGGAGTTGGTATTGCCCCTCAGACCATGGTGAGAAATCTCAGTGTGGCCCAACAGCAGCAGGTGGAAATCGCTAAAGCGCTCTCGCTGAACGCTAAAATCCTGGTCATGGATGAGCCTACTGCCTCGCTGAGTGAAACCGAAGTGGAAAAGCTCTTTGGAATCATCCGCGACCTTAAAAGCAAAGGTGTCACCATCGTGTACATCTCCCATCGCTTGGAAGAGGTCTTTCGTATTGCCGACCGTGTGACCGTTCTCAAGGATGGAAAGTGTATTGGTACTTACTCCATTGGGGAGCTTGACCGCGATAAGCTGGTGAAGCTTATGGTAGGTCGTTCCTTCTCAGAGACGTTCCCTGAGAAAGCAAAAGAAACAGGCCCGATGGTAGTGGAGGTACGTAACCTCTCTGTTCCTCGGATACTCAAAAATGTAAATTTTTCCGTTCGCGCCGGTGAAATCGTCGGTTTCTTTGGTCTTGTAGGTTCAGGGAGAACCGACTTAGCGAAGGCTCTTTTTGGTTTTTACCCCCATTATTCGGGAGAAATCGTGGTCAAAGGGAAGACGGTGAAATTACACTCTCCCCAAAGAGCTATTGCGGAAGGGGTTGGTTTTGCACCAGAGGATCGAAAGAGTGAAGGACTGTGTCTCGGGCTTTCGGTGAAAGACAACTGCGTTATGGCGGTACTCGATGAGATGCGGTCAACCTTTTTCCTGAACCGCAGGAGAGAAACAGGACTCGTTCAGAAATTTGTCGCCGACTTGCGTATCAAGACTCCCCACTTCTACCAGCGGGTACAGAATTTGAGTGGGGGGAATCAACAGAAAGTTGTTTTGGCAAAATGGTTGGCAACACGACCCGATTTTCTCATTTTCGATGAACCCACGCGGGGCATTGATGTAGGAGCAAAGCAGGAAATCTATCATCTCATGCGCCAGTTGGCTTCTCAGGGTAAAGCTATCCTTATGATTTCTTCTGAGCTTCCCGAGGTTATCGGAATGAGTGACCGGATTTACGTCATGCACGATGGAGCCATCGTAAGGGAGTTCGGTTGGGGAGAAAGAGTGGACGAGGAAAGAATCATGTACTTTGCCGCGGGACTTCACGTTGAGAGGTGATAGGTGAGGAATATGGTGACGCTTATACAGAGGATTTTGCGAGGTAATCCGACACTTTTTTTTGTGTATGTTATTCTCTTCGTCTTTTTCGTCTTTGCTGCTTCTACTGCTCCTCAGTTCCGGACGGTATATAATATCTCCAATCTTTTACGGCAGGCTGTGGCTTTTGGCATTGTAGGTATCGGTCAGACCATTGTCATCCTCTCGGGAGGTATTGATCTCTCGGTCGGTTCTCTCATAAGCCTTGCGGCATGTCTCACCTCAGGAATCATGATCGGAAATCCTACCCTTGTTTTTCCTATCGTGTTTCTCGTTCTGGGGATTGGTGTTCTCGTGGGTTTGACCAATGGAACGCTTGTGGCTTATCTTCGTGTGCCTCCCTTCATTGCTACTTTAGCTATGTCGGCTATCCTCCAAGGGAGTGTGCTCCTCTATACCAAAAAACCCGTTGGAGGAGTCACAAGAGGTTTTATGTTCTTTGCTAATGGACAGTTGGGAGCTATACCGTTTGCCTTTGTTTTTTGGGTTATTCTCCTCTCCTTTTTTCTTTTTCTTCTCCGTCGGACCGGATTAGGACTCCATGTGTACGCGATAGGAGGAAATCAAGAAATCGCTCGCTTGAGCGGTATTCGTGTGTCAGTGGCCAAGGTAGCGGTGTATGTCATTTCGGGATTCATGGCTGCTCTAACTGGACTTTTTCTTGCCAGCCGCTTGGGTATTGGAGACCCTCTGATGGGTCAGGGATTTGAACTTGAGTCCATTACCGCCGTACTTATTGGGGGAACATCGCTTGCCGGAGGAAAAGGAGGTATTGAAGGGACTATTGCCGGAGTTCTTATCATTGCTCTCATCAACAATATTCTGAATCTCCTGGGCGTTTCGGGCTTCTGGCAGTGGATTATAAAGGGTATCGTAGTGATTGTGGTTGTAGCTGCTTATAAAGTTAAAGAGTGAGAGAAATCGCTGAGTAGGAGGGATGGAAGTGAAACTTGGATATTTTACCGCTAACCGTATGGATAAACCTTTGGAGGAGGTTCTCGATCGTGCCGTAAAACTTGGATATGAAGCAGTGGAGATTCCTGCTTTTAAAGGAAGTCCTCATCTTGATGTGGATCGGGTGCTTGAAGATAAATCCTACGCCCAGCATATCAAGGAAGTGGTTCAAAAGAGAGGACTTATCATCTCGGCCTTGAGCAATCATCCAGAGGGGCAGCTCGTCCTTGGACCACACGGCATTGATACCGATGGAATTTACCAGGGTACACCAGAAGAGAAAATTCGCTTTGGAATGGAGCGAATGATGAAAACGGCTCAAGCGGCTCACGAGCTTGGAGTTCCTGTGGTGTGCGGATTTATTGGATGCGAAAACTTTGGACGGTTTTTCCCCTGGCCATATGCTAAGGGGTGGAGTGAAATGGAAGAGAAGTTTGCGGAGCGGTGGGGAAAGATTCTCGATAAGTTTCAAGAGTACGGTGTAAAGTTCGCCCATGAACCTCATCCTAATGAACTTGTGTACGACATTTACACTGCAGAGCGGAGTCTCGAGCTTATGAAAGAGAAGCCGGCGTGGGGATTTAACTTTGACCCTGCTAACCTCATTTATTTGGGAATTGATGTAGTCAACTTTGTCCAGGCGGTAGGTACCAAGATTTACCACGTGCACGCCAAGGATGGGGAAATCGTGGAGCACAATGTCCGCAGAGATGGTCTCATTCCTACTGGTTCTTGGAATAGGATCACCCGTGGTTTCCGTTTCCGTATCCCCGGATGGGGTTCGGTACCTTGGAAGAGGGTGATCGCTGAGCTCGCTTTGGTGGGATACAACTACGTTCTGAGTTACGAGCACGAGGATGTCACGATGAGTCGAGAAGATGGGGAAACGAAGACCATTGATTTCCTCAAACCCTTACTCATCAGGGCTCCTTATGAAGGTAGAAAAGACATACTCTTTCAGTAAGAGAATAGGAGGTCAACCTCTATGGCCGAGACCGTTGATATCTCTACTACCCTGGCGGGAGTGAAGGTGCGTTCGCCCTTTGGAGTTTCTCCACATAACCTCGACAAGCCATGGTTTCCAGGAAAAAAGGCGGCGGAACTTTTCATGAAATATGTTGAAGCCGGAGCAGGCTTTATCTACATTCCTGCTCTTGTCCCTGGTGAACCCACCAAAGCGGAGAGAGAGCTCGATTTCCCCACCCTCTTTAAGGGTCAGAACTATGTAGGCAGATGGATGAAGATTGTTCTCGATTCGCAGCACCGGGAAGTCATCGCCCACATCTACACCGCTAAAAATCTTTTTAACTACCTCAGCTGGGCAAAGGAACTCCTTGAGGAGATCCGTCCAGCACTCCCCAAAGGCGTAGCCGTTATTGCTCAGGTCCTTGTCCACGATATGAATCCCCAAGCTTGGGCAGAACAGACCAAAAGGGTTGCTGATCTTGGTCCTGACATCATTGAGTTGAACACTGGATGTCCGGTGGGAGCTATGGGACATCTCGATGCTAAAAGGCTCCCTCCCGAAGCCAAGTGGGGGATGATGATGGGAGCCGCACCGGAGATTTTCCTTCCGGTCCTTGAAGCTTGTGTGAAGGCAACGAATATCCCGGTAGGTTTTAAGCTCACCCCTGAGGTTGGTTACCCGCGAATGTTGTATCTGACGGAGGAAGCGGCAAATCTTGGTGCTCGCTTTGTGGTTACTACCCATAAGTATTTTGTTGTTCCCCCGCCGGATATCTGGAACGGGGGAAGAGGTAAGTATCCCGCTTTAAGCGATGATGCCAATGTTCTCTCTGACATTGGTGGCCCCGCTTTGCGTTTCAGTATGTACAAAGCAACGGCATTGATTTCGAAGAATATTCCCCATATCGAGACCTTTGCTGGAGGAGGCATAACTGCACCGGAACACGTTGCCGAGGCGATTATGCTCGGTGCCGGCGCCTGTCAGACGCTTACCGGAATTGTACTTCACGGCATAGACTTTATCTCCAAGACCAATAAGTGGCTTGAGGAGTACATGAAGAAATGTGGTTACCAGAAGATTGAGGATTTTAAAGGGTTAGGACTCAAGTACCTTAAGGCTTCTACGGAAGTAGAGTTCTACTACTACAAGGCAAGCATTGACCGTGACAGATGCACTTTGTGTGGTCGATGCGCCGCTTCGTACTGTCCTGCCATTTCTATGGTAGATGGTCAACCCGAGGTAGATGAGCGTTACTGTTCAAGTTGTGCCATGTGTACGGTCATTTGTCCCTTTGATGCTATTACCATTGTGCCGAGAGAGTAGGAGGTGATACGATGCAGGGGAAAATGAGGGCGGCAGTGGTGTTAGAACCGGGAAGATTGGAAATTAGTGAGGTTGATATTCCCCGCATTGGTCCGGGAGAAGTCCTCATTAGGGTTCGTTCCTGTGGTATATGTGGGACGGACTTCAGTATTTACACCGGCAAGTATTCCCGGGAGTACCTGCCACTCATTCCTGGCCACGAGTTCTCCGGGGAAATCGTGGAGGTCGGAGAGGGGGTGGAGAATCTCAAACCCAAAGACCACGTTACAGCTGATATCAATATGAGTTGCGGTATGTGTTTCTACTGTAAAAGAGGGCAGAAGCTCATGTGTCCCGAATTCCGACAATTGGGCATTCATACCGATGGCGCTTTTGCTGGGTACGTGAAGGCTCCTGCTGCTCAAGTGCATAAACTTCCTTCCACCCTTAGTTTTGAAGTGGGTGCTTTCGTGGAGCCCATATCTTGTGCCATTCACGCTGCTAAGGCGATGCAGGTTACCCTGGGTAGCACGGTAGCGGTTATCGGTGATGGAACGCTCGGTATTCTCCATACTCAGATTGCCAAGTTCCAAGGAGCGGCCCCAGTTATTCTCGTTGGGAAACACAGAGAGCGTATGGAAAAAGCAAAAATCTTGGGTGTTGATTACCTCGTGGATATTGCTACTGAGGATCCGGTGGAAAGGGTGAAGAAGCTTACCGAGGGACGAGGGGCGGATTTTGTCATCGAGGCGGTGGGTACCCCCGAGACGTACGAGTTGGCTATCGCTATGACGCGCCCCGGAGGACGGGTGGCGGCTTTCGGAATCACTGAAGCCGACGCGACCATACGAGTAAAACCCTTCGATTTTGTCCTTGGCGAACGGAGTATGGTAGGTTCCTGCGCCGGAGTGGGCAACGACTGGCCCGATGCCATTAAGCTCCTCGAGTACGGCCGAATAGAACCTCGTCCACTCTTCTCCCTCAAAGTCCCCCTTGAAGAACTTGAAACAGCTCTCCTTATGGGGAAGGAAAACCGAGCCCTCCTCAAGATTTTTGTCTCTCCAGATGTGACAAAAAGAGAAATATTGAGTTCGTGAAAGGTTGAAAGGGGCTGGGATAGAATCCAGCCCCTTTTTAGTTTTACACTTTTTCAGGGAACGGGAGGGAATCCGTCGCAAGCAATGGCTCCCCCATCAAGTGGGATGATGGCACCGTTAACAAAGTTGGAAGCCTCAGATGCTAAGAATACCACGATTCCGAAGAGGTCTTCCGGATTTCCTACTCTTTGCGCCGGTATGCGTTCTTTGAGCCTCTCGTAAAAGATTTCCTGTAACAGAATCGGTTTTGTAAGGTCCGTCCAGCACCAGGTGGGAGCGATAGCGTTTACACAAATTCCATATGGTGCCCATTCGCAGGCCATAGCCATAGTCATGAGATTTACCGCAGCTTTGCTTGCGGCATAGGCAGGGTCACCGGCCCTTCCGCTTGAACCTTGTAAGGAAGAAATATTAATGATTTTCCCCTTTTTTTGCTTGAGCATCACTTTTGCTGCCTCTCGAGCACAGAGAAAGACCCCCTTGGCATTGGTATCCATGATGTATTCCCATTCCTCGGTAGAGAAATCAGTAATGGGATGTACCGAGGCTACCCCGGCGTTATTGACCAGAATATCAAGGCGGCCAAATTTTTGAACAACGGACTCCACCATTCTCTGTACGTCTTCTTCATTTCTCACATCGGCCTTAATGGGCAGAGATTTTCTTCCCATCTTTGTAATATTTTCAGCTACTCGACAGACATTCTCTAAGGTTTTCCCCGCCACCGCTACATCAGCTCCAGCTCCCGCCAAGGCATAGGCTATGGCCTCACCAAGGCCCTTCCCACCCCCGGTAACCAGAGCTACTTTCCCGTCAAGACAAAAAAGAGAAAAGACGTCAAGGGCTTTCTCCCACAACTCTTTCATGGTTTCCTCCTACTTTGGGATCTCGCCCCTTTTCATAACGGCCATGGCGGTCTCAAAAAGGTCAGGAGTGGCATATCCACTTTCTTGGGGCATCGCGACACCGCTATAAATCCAGATGAACTCTAAGGGTTCGTTGAAGGGATTCCGTAGCCAGTGGATTTCACCTACTGGAGCGAATTGAATGTCTCCTGGGGTGAGCAGATACTCTTTATCCCCCCCTCCGGTGACGCCCTTGCCGCTCAAACACCAAAGGACTTCTTCCGCGTGGAGGTGGAAGTGGGGATCGTGGTATGCTCCGGGAAAAAAAACAGAGCGCCCCACTACGGTCATTTTGGAACCTGTTACCTCGCGACAGACAATGAGTTCTGTTTCCATCTCTCCATGGAGTCCTGCCCAGTTACCGAGCTCCATAGGAGGTATTTCTTTCCAGTTCACTAAACGCAGTTGGCCATCAGGGAACTCATAGATAGCCCTTGGGAGTTCCGGTTTTAGTCGCTTCATGAAGATCCTCCTTCCATAATTTTGTTTTCATTGTATCGTATGCTGGTATTCTCAGTAAATACTCTTCAACATATAATGTAATATCAAGTAAATTTACCTTGGAAGAAAATGTGGCAACGTAAGTTTATCGGAAGGGTCTTAGAGAATCATCTATTGTGGAAGGAATAAAAAGACTTCACTGCCCAATGTATGGTATAGCATTTTGTAAAAACCATGCCCTCCTTCCAATTTTCTAAAGCATGGAAAAGGGAATATAGTGAGTCGGGGCGTCCGATCGTGGAGGAGAAAAACGAAGGAAGTACGGTAGGATTCTCAGCTCGAAGTACTTTACCTGAGAGCGACGGGAAGAATCCACCGCCAAATTCTCGAGGTTTCAGCAAGAAAGAGCAATCTCAGGTAGAATGAAGTTTTGGAAGAAGATTCCGTTCATGCTTTGCTTTTTCGGGAGTATTAGCATAAATTTATCGGAGGAGTTTTAAAAGGAATATTTGCAAGCAACAAGAAAAGAGAGGTTTCACCATCCAGTCTTCATGGTATATCCAAAGCACCAAACCTCTGAGAGAGGCGAGATCTCATGGAGAGAGTACATCATATTTTCGAAGGATTGGAGAGGGTCATGAAGGTTGTTGTTAAAACTCTTGTAGGAGATACTGATGTTCTCATCCTCAAGAAATCTGTGGAGGACCTTGAACCGAACGATGAAAGGTATCCTGGTTGAGCTTTTAGAAGCCCAAGACCAGTATCGGTGAGCAGAAAGGAACTCAAAAGATTGGAAGGTATAGGAAGAGGTGTTCTATCCTACTTTCCTTATAATTTTCCCGTGTTCTGCTCTTGCATGGTAGCTTTCTCCCTCTTTGAAACTTTTAGGGAAGGTCACCATATTGTTTTTGAAGCCCAATTCTTAGGATGCCACTGAAACCATTATCGTATCATTATGGGGATGGGCAATTATTATATTCTTGAGAATAGGGGAAGAGATACCCATACTTGCATTAACATTGACAGAAGGAGATGAATATGGTTTAATAAGTTGGTAAATACAATAGTACCTTATGACGTATTTCCTGAATGGATAAGGGGGCTTGACCTTGACAGAACGACGATTGAATAGAAATGTACCGATACCCCTCTACTATCAGTTGAAAGAAATGTTGCGGGAGCAAATTGAAGAGGGGATCTTTAAGCCGGGTGACCTTTTGCCCTCAGAACGGGAGCTTTCTGAGCGGTATGGCATCAGTAGGCCTACAGTTCGACAGGCTATTAAGGACTTAGTGCATGAGGGGTTTTTGGTTCGGGAAAAAGGACGAGGAACGTATATCTCAAAACCTAAAATCAACTACGGCTTTGTCCAACGTTTTGTGACTTTTTACGATGACATGGCTGAAAGAGGCTTAACGGTAAAAACCACAGTATTGAGCATGGAGGTAAAGGAAGCTGGTAAAAGAGTGGCCCGTTTTCTTGGTCTTGAACCTCATGACCAAATTATTCATATTGAGAGACTCCGTTTCGTGGAAAACGAGCCGGTGGTGCGTGTCCAAAATCATATCCCCTATACTCTTTGTCCCCATCTCGTAGAAGAAGATTTGACGGATCAGTCGTTATACCACTTGCTCTCGGAGAAGTATGGCTTGAAACCGTATCGAGCAGAAATTGCTCTGGAAGTGTCCATTGCCGATGAAGTTGACGCTTCTTTCTTGAAGATAAGTCCTGGGGCGCCGATTTTGCTCATGGAAAATATTACTTTTACCGAGAGCGGAGTCATCATGGACTTCTTCCAGTCTCGTTTTCGAGGGGACAAAGGGAGGGTAAAGGTGGAGGTGATGAACAAACTGTAAAGAGGACAAGGAGCACATTAGGCATTTTTGTTTTCTCAAGTGAATGATTGACGAAAGGGGGATGGACGTGGTGAGAAAGTTCGTTTGGCTATTAGTCGGTTTGGTGTGTGTTGGATGGGTTGGTTTGACTTGGGCTCAGGAAAAAATACCTGAAATCGTCATTGGATGGACTCCTCCTGATATTACTGGAGTTTTCAAAACCGCCACCGACTTCTTTGAAAAAGGTGCCGAAGACGCGCGTAACCATGGTATCCCGGTCACTATTGTTACCAGAGCGCCTGCATCACATACCGCTTTTGCAGACCAGATTGCGATCATAGAAGACTTCATTCAAAGAAAAGTGAACGTTATTGCCATCTCGCCAATTGAAGTAGAAGTGGTGAAACCAGCTCTGCAAAAGGCTAAGGCAGCAGGTATTCCGGTTATCGTAGTCAACCTTCTTGAGCCTATTGCCGATGTAGATGTTGATTGTTACATCGGGTTTGATAATACCGTAGCGGGAACCGTTTCTGCTTACGCGGTCATTGACTACTTTGGGGGTCCTGGTGTCTTAGGAGAGGGCGAGACATTGCCAGTTACGCCGGATACCTTCTTAGATTTGAAATTCTGGCAGGATTTGTACACGCAGGAAATTATTGGTGGACTGAAAGATAAAGTAAAACTTCGGGGAGCCATCATTGAAGGTGTAGCAGGAGGATTCTTCTCCACGGCACGTTTGAAAGGATTTCACTCAGTGATTGATCAATTTCCAGGGATAGAAATCGTCACCACCCTGCCTGCTGATTGGAATCGAGAGAAAGCTATTAAAGTTACCGAGGACATTCTCTCTGCGAACCCCAAGGGGACTCTCGATTTCATCTGGGCTGCTTCCAATGAAATGGGCTTGGGTGCCATGTTGACCTGTGAAAGACTGGAAAGAACAGAAGTGAGAGTGTTTACCAACGATGGCACTCCGGAATCAGTAGAACGTATTCGTGAAGGAAGACTCATTGCTGAAACTTGGCATGGATTCCCCGAGTGGGGTTGGTATGGAACACGTTACGCAGTCATGTTAGCGTTGGGGTTAAAGGACCTGGTTCCCCAATTCGTGGATATTCGACCGAGAATCGAGTGGCAGGGAAACGCTGATAAGTTCTATCCCAACCCCGCCTTAGAGCCAACCGACTGGGAGGCTATCAAGAAAGCTTATGCAGAGAAGGAGTAAGTGAGAGATGGGGGCAATTTTCGCCCCCATCTTTTTTGGAGGTAGTAATATGGATGTAGGCATGAAAGAGAAGGTCGTCCTCATTACTGGTGCATCGGCAGGCATTGGTGCAGAGACGGCAGTGTGTTTTGCCCGAGAAGGCGCGCGGGTAATCTTAGGGGATGTGGATCGTGAACGGGGTAAAGAAGTTTTAACGAGAATCACCGAAATGGGTGGACAGGGGGAATTCCTTCCCATGAACGTTGCTATGGAAGAGGAGGTACAGACGGGTATCCGTTCTATTGTCGATACCTTTGGGCGGCTTGATATCTTGGTCAACAATGCAGGAATCTATCGCAAAGGCGATGTTCTCTCCTATTCGGAAGAAGATTTTCAGCAGATTGTGGCGGTAAACGTTAGAGGAGTCCTTTTATGCACGAAATATGCCGCTTTAGAAATGAAAAAGAACCATTATGGGGTTATTGTCAACGTGGCTTCCGAAGCAGGTTTGGTGGGTATTAAAGGGCAGGTAATCTATAATCTTTCCAAGGCAGCGGTTATCTCCATCACACAAAGCTGTGCAGTTGATCTTGCTCCCTACGGTATACGGGTCAATTGTGTCTGTCCAGGTACTACCTTCACTCCTTTGGTAGAGCAAGCTTTGACCAAAGAAAGCGATCCAGTGTCTACCAAGAGAACTTTAGAAGAAAGCAGGCCTTTACGTCGCTTGGGTACCCCGCGGGAAATCGCTGCGGCGATTCTCTTTCTCGCCTCGGATGCTATTGCCTATGCTACTGGCGCGATCTTGAGTGTTGATGGAGGGTATACCGCGTGGTGAATGAAAAGAAACCGCTCTTAGTTCTTAAAGATATATGCAAAGAATTTCCCGGAGTAAGAGCACTTGATAAAGTAAGTTTAGAAGTATTTTCTGGGGAAGTTCACGCCGTTTTAGGGGAAAACGGAGCAGGGAAGTCCACCTTGATGAAAATTCTTTCGGGAATTACTCGCAAGGACAGTGGGGAGATTTTCCTCGGTGATCGGAAAGTAGATTTCCGAAGTCCCAAAGACGCCATCGCAGCAGGAGTAGCTTTAGTTCAACAAGAGCTCTCTTTGGTTCCTTACCTGAGCGTAGCGGAGAATCTTTTTTTGGGAAGATGGCATAAACAAGGATTGATGATCGATTGGAAGGCTTTAAAGGCAGAGGCGGAACAACTTTTACAGCGCTTCGGTCTTACTATTGCTCCGCAGACAACCGTAGAAAAATTGAGTGTGGCAGAACAGCAAATGGTTGAAATCCTCAAGGCGATGGCCAAACCTCATGTTCAGGTCTTTTTGCTCGACGAGCCTACTTCGGCTTTGAGCGATAAAGAAATCGAAAGATTATTCGTACTCCTTCGAGAAATTAAGAAGGAAAGTAAGGCCATTATTTTTATCTCTCATAAAATTAATGAAGCGCTTACTATTTCTGATCGGATTACGGTACTTCGAGATGGAGTCAAGGTGATCACTGCTTTGAGAGAAAATCTCACCGAACACGATATTATCTTCCACATGACGGGAAGAACCTTAGAAGCGAAGCAAACTACTCCCGCCGCTTTGTCTGAAAAAGGTCGGGAAGTTGTGTTAAGCCTGAGAGACGTTACGGTGGAAAATTTTGTGCGAGATATTCACTTAGACATTCATCGCGGTGAGATCTTAATTATTTTTGGGTTAGTTGGTTCGGGACGTACCACCTTAGCAGAAGGAATATTCGGTCTCAAAAAATTGACTGGAAAAATTTTCTTGCAAGGCGGGGAAGTTCACATTTCCTCCCCGCTTGAGGCAGTGGAGAGAGGAATTGGTTATATTCCCGAAGATAGGAGACAGGGATTGGTATACGAGATGCCAGTCTTTGCGAACATCACTTTGGCAGTATTAGAAAAAGTTTCGCGAAGGGGTATTTTAGATCTTGAGGAGGAACATCGCATAGCGAAGAAATTCGTCAATGATTTGCGGATTAGAACTCCTCATGTTTTCCGTCAGGTGCTCTTTTTGAGTGGAGGAAATCAACAAAAGGTTCTTTTGGCGAGGTGGTTAGCCCGAAATCCGAAGGTATTGATCATGGATGAACCGACCCGGGGTATTGATGTAGGGGCGAAGTTTGAGGTTCGTGAGTTGGCTCGTACTTTGGCTTCCTTAGGATTGGTCATCGTCTATATTACTTCAGAAGCTCCTGAAGCCTTAGAACTGGGTGATCGAATAGTAGTCATGCGGGGAGGAAGAATTGTGGCAACCTTTGAAAACCTTCGTGCTATAACGAAATCGGAACTTATCGCTGCGGCAAGTGGAGTGCTCGCGAAAGAGGTGGTTTTGAATGGCTAAGGACAAAGTAGTCGTTAGCACGTTTGCGTTGATACCTTCTTTGCGAAGCATAGTGTTACGGGGGGGATCGTTAGTTGGGGTTATTGCCTTGAGTATAGCTTTTGCCAGTCTCTCCCCTCATTTTATGACTTTGAGTAATTGGCTCAACATTCTTCGGCAAGTAGCGGTAGTTATGATTTTAGCTTCAGCCCAGACTATGGTCATTATCACCGGTGGTATTGATCTCTCGGTTGGATCACTTCTTGCTCTCGGTGGATGTCTTGCCGCGGTGGCGATGAGTTATTGGGGTTGGGGATTTGTGCTTGGTTCTCTTTTAGGTATCGCAGTGGCCAGCTTGGCTGGTTTGGGAAGTGGGGTAGTGGTGGCAAAAGGGAAAATTCCCGATTTTATCGCTACTTTGGGAATGCTCGGCGCCTTGCGCGGGGTTTCGCTCCTTGTAACCGGTGGTCTTCCCGTTCCTTCTCATTTCACCGCTACCCAACTTGCAGGGTATCTCCCCCAGGTTTTAGTTTGGCTTGGGAGTGGGGATATTTGGCTCATACCAGTTCCGGCAATTATCGGTGTAGTAGTGGTTATCATAACCTGGTTTATTCTCTCCCGTACCGTTTTTGGACGTTCATTGTATGCGGTAGGGGGGAATCGAGAAGCGGCCAGGGCTTCGGGGATTGATGTGGACCGGATTAAAATTCTTGTTTACGGTCTCTCTGGACTGTATTGTGGTATTGGGGGATTGGTATTAGTTGGACGAATGAATTCGGCGAATGCTTTGATGGCTGAAGGAATTGAATTACAAACGATTGCAGCGGTAGTGATCGGAGGAACCAATCTTTTCGGAGGGCGAGGCTCGGTTTTTGGTACTTTGGTCGGAGCAATCTTAATGGGTGTTCTCAGTAACGGTTTGAATCTCCTCAATGTACAGCCATTTTGGCAAAGAGTAGTCAATGGAGTGCTCATTATTGCAGTGGTAGTATTTGATCAATGGAGAAGAAGATTAGGGGAGTAGTGTTTGGAGAGAGGAGTGAAACACATGGACGCTATTCGTTTTATTTTAGTGGGAGCGGGTAGAGCAGGGATGGTGCATGCCCACAACCTGGTACATTATATTCCCGAAGCCCATCTTACTGCGTTAGTAGATGTGAATATGGAGCAAGCACAGAAATCCGCCCGAGAACTCGGGGGAGTCGTGCGGTGCTATACGAATATCGCTGACGCCTTGGAAAAAGAAGCATGTGATGCGGTGTGTATTGCTTCTTTGACTTTTACTCATCGTGAGGTCATAGAAGTAGCTGCGAAAGCCGGAAAACATATTTTTTGTGAAAAACCCCTTGCTCAAACTCAGGAAGAAGCGCAGAAAATCGAAGCAATTATCGATGAGACGGGGGTGAAGTTTCAAATCGGTTTTATGCGTCGATATGATCCGGGAATAAAGAGGGCTTGGGAGATGATTCGGGAGGGTAAAATTGGTGAAATAGTGCTCATTAAGTCTACTGGTCGTGGTCCCGGATTGCCCCCCGCATGGATCTGGGACCGACAAAAGAGCGGAGGAATGTTGGCCGAAGTTTCTTCTCACGATGTAGATACGGTGTTATGGTTTGCTGAAAAGCAGCCAGAGCGTGTTTTCTTGATGGCTAAAAATTTCAAAGGGCAAGAAGCAAAGGAACAATTTCCCGATTTTTATGATCATTATGTATTGACTGTTGCCTTTCATGAGGGTCCTTTTGGAGTGGTTGATGGGGGATGTCCGGTCGGCTATGCTTATGATGCTCGGGTAGAGATCTTAGGTACAGAAGGTATGATCCAAGTTGGAGAAACCGTGTCAACCGGCCCCATCGTCTACACAGGAGATAAAAAAGCAGTACGGGACACGCAGGCGAGTTGGAGAAATCGTTTCCGCGAGGGATATCTTGAGGAAATGGGATCGTTCATTCGCTGTATTGTGGAAGACGAAACACCTTCTCCTTCTCTTCAAGACGGTTTACGAGTGGTTAAGGTAGTAGAGGCTGCCCATCGATCCTTAGAGTTGGGAACGCCGGTATCTCTTGAAGGAGAGTGGTGAACGTGCGTTACTTTATTGGTTGTGATTTGGGGACTACGGCCACAAAGACCGGCCTCTTTGACCAAGAAGGGAACCTCTTGGCTCTGGCCAGAAAGAATTCTCATCTTATCTATGGTAAAGATGGCAGTGTTATTCAGGAGCCTTACGAAATGTTGGAATCAGTAGTAGAAACGGTACGGGAGGTAGTAGAAAAAAGTGGGGTATCCCCTCGAGAAGTTGGAGCGATGGCCTTGGATGGTCAAATGGCTGGCATTATGGGTGTGGATGAGAAGGGAGAGCCTGCTACTCCGTATGATTCATGGCTCGATGTGCGTTCTGCTCCCTACGCGCGGGTGATGCGAGAAAAAGCGGAGGATCTCATCACTCTTCGCTCGGGAATGGCTCCCAGCATTAATCACGGCCCGAAAATTTTATGGTGGAAGCATGAACATCCTGATATTTACCGTAAGATAGCGAAATTTACCGTTCCTTCTTGTTGGGTGGCACAGAAATTTGCTGGTCTCGGTGGCGCAGAGACGTTTATTGATTATACCTATCTCCACTTCTCTTGTTTTGCCAATCTTAAGGAGGCAACCTGGGATGCGGAGCTTGTATCGCTTTTTGGGGTGGAGGAGGAGAAATTCCCACGCGTAGTAGAACCATGGAAGGTAATCGGGGAGTTGCAGAAATCGTGGGCAGAGGAGATGGGTCTTTGGGAAGGTATGCCGATCATAGCAGGATGTGGAGATCAAGCAGCAAATAATTTGGGCGCTGGAGTAGTAGAGAGAGGAATGGCTTTTGATGTAGCTGGTACGGCTTCTTGCTTCAGTTTATATGTTGACCAGTACGTCCCTGATGTGAAGTATAAAACCTTGCTTTTCCCTCGCGCGGTTATGCGAGATGACTACTATCCTATGGCTTATATCAACGGAGGTGGGCTGGATCTCGAGTGGGCGAAGGACGAGTTCTTCAGTGAACTTGCTTCTTCTTCCCAAGCATTCACTTTGATTAATGAAAAGGTGGAAGGAGTTGCTTCATCCCCTGTTCCGATTGTTTTTATCCCTCATCTTCGAGGCCGGAATTGCCCAGGAGAACCCTATTTTAGGGGAGTTTTTGCCGGATTTAGTTGGGAACACAAGCGAGAACACCTTTTTCGTGCTATTTTAGAGGGAATTGCTTTCGAATACGCCTATTACTTGAAAATTATTCGAGAGTCACTCCCTGAAGCACAGTTTTTCGAGGTACGAGTGATTGGGGGAGGTGCGAAGAGTTCTCTGTGGAATCGCATCAAGGCGAGCGTGCTTGGTATCCCTTATACCGAGATTGATCGGAAGGAATGTGCCATTTGGGGTTCGGCGCTTTTAGCCGGTTTTGGAGTAGGTGTTTTTACCGATTTGAAAGAGAAAGCCTTACAGTCGGTGAGAAAAGTGCAGGTTCACTATCCGGACGAAAAACTCTCCAGATTTTATGAAAAACTCCTCCCTTTTTATCTCGAAGTGATGGAAAAGATGGGAAAAGTTTTTCAAAATCACGGAGAGTTATTCTTTTAGAAAGGCGGAAAAAATCATGAGAGCAGCAGTGTTTTCCTATCCTCCACATATAGAGATAAGAGAAAAACCCGTGCCCGTACCGGGTGAAGGTGAAGTAGTTATTGAAGTCAAAGCGGCAGCACTCTGTGGGACCGATTTGCGTATTGCCCGTCGAGGACACGGAAGTATTAAGCAGGACGAAGAGCGAATTTTGGGTCATGAAGTTGTGGGAATAATTGTGGCAAAAGGTAAAGGGGTAGAAGGGCTCCCGGAAGGATCGAAAGTCGCCGTTGCGCCCAATTACGGATGTGGACAATGTAGGTATTGCATTCAAGGATTGACGCATCATTGTCCGGAGACGCGGGCTATCGGCGTTACTGTGGATGGTGGTTTTGCAGAATTTATGCTGGTACCCAAAAGGGTAGTGACTCAAGGGAATGTGGTAGTCCTTCCTCCTGAGGTTCATTTTATTGATGTTGCTTTTGTGGAGGCGCTTGCCTGTGTTGTTCACGGATTTCTCCCTTTAAAGGTAGATTTTCAAGATCGGGTCCTCATTTATGGGGCTGGTCCTATCGGTCTCATGTTTTGGGAACTTGCTCGACACTTTGGGGCAAAAGAAGTATGGATTGCCGATTTGAGTCCTGAGCGTTTGCAGGTGGCACAGAGTCGCGGAGCCAATACCATCTTGGTAGAAAAGGAGAGTGTCAAAGAAAAGCTCGGTTCGGCGGATGTCGTTATTGTAGCGGCACCCTCTCCAAGTGCGCAAAGGGAAGCCTTAGAGATAGCAGAAACCTACGGGCGGATTAACTTTTTTGGTGGTTTACCTCCTCAGGTTAAAGACGTTCCTCTTCCCAGCAATCTCATCCATTATAAAGAGCTTCTTGTGACAGGTACGACGAGATCGAATAATTTTCACTTTCGTTACGCTTTGGAGCTTTTGTTGACTCGACGTATAGATTTATCTTACCTTGTGAGTCATACTCTCCCTTTGGAGAAAATTGAGGAAGGATTACAACTCATGGAATCCCAAAAGTCTCTCAAAGTTGTTCTTACCCCCTAATTCATGGAGAAAGGATGAGTGTCATGAAGATTATGAAGCCGTTCAATGTGGTCATTAACTTTAAGACGGGTGAGCTCTCTCCTGGGAAGCGAGTGCTTCGCCGAGTGAGTGATTTAAAACCGCTCTTTTACAACCAGAAAGCTGCCGAAGAACTCATTCACCATGATGACCCTCTCATGTACGAAGTGATTTACGCTGATGTTCCTGAAGAGGGAGGGCATTTGGGCCATTGTACTACCATTCTCTACCCGGGGCGAGTTGGAGAGGAGTTCTTTTTTACCAAAGGCCATCGACATGAAAAATTGGAAACCGCGGAGATTTATTTTTGCCTGCAAGGAACGGGAAAACTCCTCATGGAGTCAGTAGAAGGGGAATTTGAAGTCTTGGATATGTTTCCAGGTTCTTCTTCCTACATTCCTCCCTATTGGTCTCACCGTACCGTCAACGTAGGTCAAGAACCGCTCATTTTCTATTGTATTTTCCCGGGAGATGCGGGGCACGACTATGCTACGATTGAAAGACACGGTTTTCCTCAGTTAGTGGTAGAAAGAAATGGTAAAGTACAGCTTATTCCTAATCCTTACTGGAAAAAAAATGTTTAGGAGAGAGTGTCATGGAACTTCCGGCCAAAGCGACTCAACCGACCATGTATTTTATCGGGGTAACCACTTCACAGTCTTCCATCATGAAGCTTTTCCCGCAGTGGGCTCAATGTTTGAATCTCAAAGAAGCTGTGTTGAAGGGAATTGACATTGAGATTCATGCTCCTCACTCGGTATATCGGGAGGTAGTGGATTTTATCAAAAATGATCCCCTCTCCTTAGGGGCTCTCGTTACCACCCACAAAATTGATCTCTTCGAAGCGTGTCGAGATATGTTCGACTATCTTGACCCCTATGCTCAACTTTTTGGGGAACTCTCTTCGATTTCTAAAGTGGACGGGCGTTTAGAGGGACATGCTAAGGATCCAATATCGAGTGGCCTTGCCATGGAAGCTTTTATTCCTCCCCAATTTTGGAAAGACCACGGTGGAGAGGTTTTCATCATGGGAGCAGGAGGGAGTGCGCGGGCTATTGCCGCATATCTCTTCGATCCCAAGAAAAAAGGGAATACGCCCTCTCGACTTTTCGTCTCCAATCGGACTACCCCTCGATTATTGAGGATGAAGGAAATCATGGAAATCATTAATCCTGAAATCAGTGCTGAGTATATCCATTCACCAGAACCGACCGTGAATGATCAGATTTTGAGTAAGCTCAAACCGTATTCGTTGGTGGTCAATGCTACCGGGTTAGGAAAGGATCGCCCTGGTTCTCCTTTAACTGATCGATGTGTATTTCCTCTCCACAGTTTAGTGTGGGAATTGAACTATCGAGGCGATTTGCTTTTTATGCACCAAGCTTTGGCACAGAGAGAGTCGCGGAAACTCCATGTTGAGGATGGGTGGCTCTACTTTATCCATGGTTGGACTCAAGTAATTGCCCAGGTCTTCCATATCGATATCGATGCCGAAACCTTTGCCCGCATTGAAAGCATATCCCATGCTTTTCGAAAAAGCTCGTAATAAAGGGCGCACGCTGTGTGCGCCCGTCTCGTCTCATTGTCGTGGGTGAATTGCCGAAAGGGAGAAATAAGCGCTTTGAAATCGGGGATACAAGTTCTGGTAAATTTCTACCCAGTAAGCGTCGGGAAGGGTAGGATGGGTATATTGAATGGTTGTTTGTATGGCCTCTTCAAACGAGGAAAAGTGGCCAACGCCCACCATGGCAAGAAGACACGCTCCCAAGGCAGCCTCTTCTTTAGCGTTGGTGGTGAAGAGCGGCAAATTGATCATCGAAGCCATGATTTTCCTCCACAGGGGGCTTTTTGCTCCACCTCCAGAAAAGATGACCCGCTGCGGATGATGACCGAGCTCACGGAAAACTTCTATGGCATTTTTGATGCCCATGGCTACTCCTTCCATGATGGCGCGAATGAAATGAGCTCGTTCGTGAGTGAGGTGGAGATTGAGAAAAGCGCCTCGTGCGTGGGGGTCCATGTAGGGAGTCCTCTCTCCAATGAGGTGGGGGAGAAAAATGAGCTCATTACATCCAGGAGGTGATTGTTGAGCCTCTTGGTCTAAGCTCTTGAAGTCAAAGGTGTATTCTTTAGAATCCAAGACGGACTTTTTAAACCAACTGAGCGAAAGGCCGGCACAGAGAATTGCCCCTAGGAGATGCCAATAGCCAGGTAGCGCATGGCAGAAAGTGTGAATACGGAGTTTATTATCAATGAGAGGATAGCGCAAAGGGGCAAATACCTGTCCGCCGGTACCGATAGTGATGAGCATTTCACCTTCTTGGGTGATACCGTTACCGAGAGCGGCACAGTGTTGGTCTCCCGCTCCGGCGACGATCAATGCGTCTCCTCGGATGCCAAGCTCGGCTTTCACACTTTCTGCCACTTGTCCAATCACTTGATTTGATTCATAGAGGGGTGGGAAGAGGCGGGAATCTAAATCGAGAAGATTGATGATTTCTTCTGACCAACATCGTCGGCGAATGTCGAAGAGGAGAGTGCTCGAAGCATCGGCTACATCGGTGGAGGGAGGAAGTCCCATCTTTACCTTGAGATAGTCCTTGGGAAGCATGACCCAGCGTGTACGGCAATAGACTTCGGGAAGATTTTCTTTCACCCAGGCCAGGGTAGCGATCATGAATCCGGTAGCGATGTCACTCCCGACCACGGTTTCAAGGTAAGATTTGAGCTTTTCTCGGAGGTCTCTGAGTATTTCATGGCTTCGCTGGTCGGTCCAAATAATAGCTGGATAGACAGGGTAATAGTTTTCGTCAATCATCACTGTACCATGCATTTGTCCCGAAAAACTCAAGGCTTTTATGATTGGCTCTGGTAAGCTTGCCGCAACTTCTTGTATGGCTTCCTTGGTTTTTTGCCACCATACTTCGGGGTCTTGTTCGGTAAATCCAGGTTGAGGGGTTGAGATGGGGTAATCACGGGAAACGATCTTCTGCGTCTTTCCGCTTTCGTCGAGACAAACGACTTTAACGCTCTGTGTTCCAAGGTCGATTCCTAAGAAAAAGTCCATACACCGCACCCCTCTTTTTGAAAAGAGTAGCACGAAAGACATTCAGTTGACAAGGAGATGATTCTTCCGAGAGGAGATCATTTGAAAAGGGAAGCAAGTGAGGCGAGATAATTCTTTTTCCAGGTGGCAGAGTTTGTTGAAGGGAAAAAGAAAAAAATATATAATGTCGCAGGGACGAAGAATTTTTGCACTTTGAGAAAAATGAGGAGATTTGGCATGGATGAATTAATTACCGAAGTCATTAAAGTACATGTGCAAGAGGCCTTGCGAGAAATCTTTCCTGAAGAAGGAGTGGAGGTCATTGTAGAGCCCGCCAAGGATACACGACACGGAGATTTTGCGACTAATGTGGCTTTCTTGCTCGCGCGTCGTCGGAAAAAATCCCCTCGGGAAGTTGCTCAAGAATTGCAGAAAATTTTTCAAGAGAAATTGCAGGAAATTGCCAGAGTAGAGATAGCAGGAGTTGGTTTTATCAATTTCTTTCTTACCGATCACTTTTTGCTCTCTCGGTTAAAAAGGGTTTTTATCGAAGAGGAAGATTTTGGTGCGGTAAATTTGGGTCAGAATCGGAGGATACAGGTGGAGTTTGTCAGTGTAAATCCAACTGGGCCTCTGCATGTAGGACATGGAAAGTGTGCGGCGTTCGGTGATGCTTTAGCACGGGTTCTCGCGAAAGCCGGTTTCCAAGTTGAAAAGGAGTATTACGTTAATGATGCTGGGAGGCAAATCGATCTTTTAGGCGCTTCTTTAGAAGCTCGTTGTCGTCAACTTCTGGGAGAAGATGTGGAAATCCCTGAAGGAGGGTATAAAGGGGATTATTTGATAGATATTGCCCGTCAGTTTCTCGAGGAAAAAGGGGAGGCTCTACTCAACCTTCCGGAAGGAGAGAAAAGGGAAATTTTCAAGCAATTCGCCGTGGAGAGTATCCTCCGTGATATTCGAGCAGATTTAGACCGTTTTCGGGTATTTTTTGATGTCTGGTTTCATGAACAATTGCTGTACCAAAACGATACGGTGAAGACGGTTTTGCAGATTTTGGCCGAGAAAGGATACACTTACGAACGGGACGGAGCCTTATGGTTAAAGACGACTCTTTGGGGTGATGATAAGGATCGAGTCCTCATTCGCGAGAACGGCTTGCCAACTTATTTTGCCTCTGATATTGCCTACCATTGGAATAAATGGCAGAGGGGTTTTGACCAGGTCATAGATATATGGGGAGCAGATCATCATGGATACATTCCCCGTATGCAGGCAGCGGTGTCTGCGTTGGGGTTGCCTCAGGGGTTTTTAGAGATTTTTATCGTCCAGTTTGTCACTCTTCTTCGTGGGGGTCAACCGGAGCGCATGTCCACTCGCCAAGGAGAATTTATTCCTCTCAAAGAACTTGTTGCCGAAGTCGGTGTAGATGTTGCTCGCTATTACTTTTTGATGCGCGATCCGGCAACACATCTTGAGTTTGATGTAGAAGAGGCGAAAAAGAAGTCCATGGATAATCCTGTGTACTATGTCCAATATGCTCATGCTCGGATTGCCTCTCTTTTTAAAGAGGCAGAAAAACGGGGTTTGAAGATAGAGCCATTTGATCAACTCCAAGAAGTGCGTTTTCGTGTTCAGGAAGAGAGGGAAATCGTGAAAAAAATACTATATTTTCCAGATGTAGTGAAGAATGCCGCTCAGTTACGTCAGCCTTATCTTATCTGTGTGTATCTTCAAGACTTAGCTTCCTCTTTCCATTCTTTTTATAACTTACATCGAATTTTGGATAGAGAGGATCTCTCTTTGACTTCTTTCCGCTTAGGTCTTTGCCGGGCGATGCAAATCGTTTTGCGGAACGCCCTTTCTCTTTTGGGGATTTCAGCGCCAGAGACAATGTAGAAGAGGTAGACAACATGGGTAAACGGGGAAAATATATTTTTGTCACCGGTGGAGTTGTTTCTTCTCTGGGGAAAGGTATTACTGCTGCGTCTTTGGGGAGAATCTTAAAAAGCCGCGGTTTCCGAGTAACCATGCAAAAATTTGATCCTTATATTAATGTTGACGCAGGTACCATGAACCCCTATCAACATGGGGAAGTTTTTGTAACCTATGATGGGGGAGAAACGGATTTAGATTTGGGGCACTATGAACGATTTATTGATGAAGAATTGTCGAAGTTCAGTAACGTTACTACCGGTAAAATCTACAGTTCGGTAATTGACAAGGAGCGACGAGGCGATTTTTTAGGTGCGACGGTGCAGGTTATTCCTCATATTACCAATCAGATCAAAGAGGAAATTTTTGCCTTACGAGAGCGGAGTGATGCCGATATTTCTGTTGTGGAAATCGGTGGTACCGTAGGTGATATTGAGGGACTCCCTTTCCTTGAAGCGATACGACAAATTAAGAACGACATCGGTAAGGACAATTGTCTCTATGTGCATGTTACCTTAGTTCCTTATATCGGTGCGGCTGGAGAACTCAAGTCTAAACCTACCCAACATAGTGTGAAGGAATTGCGGAGTATTGGAATACAACCGGATATGATTGTGTGTCGTTCTTCTTGTCCCATTACTCCCGAAGTCATTTCTAAAGTTGCCCTTTTCTGTGATATCGAGAAAGAAGCTATTATTCCGTTGCAAGATGTGAAGTCTATTTATGAAGTACCCTTGCTCCTCGAGGAGAGGGGGGTAGGGGATTTAGTCGTTTCACGGTTGACTGCCAATCATAAACAAGGAGACTTGGTAGAGTGGTCGCAAATGGTGACCAAGATGTGGGATGCAAAGGATGAGGTTATCATTGGCTTAGTCGGAAAATATGTAGAATCTAAGGATGCTTATTTAAGTATCTGTGAGGCCCTACAGCACGGAGGAATAACCTTGCAACTCAAGGTACGCGTTCAGTTCATCGAAGCGGAATTACTCACAAGGAGCAATGTGGAGGCCTATCTTTCGGGATTGGACGGAATATTGGTTCCCGGGGGTTTTGGCCAGCGCGGTATCGAGGGTAAGATCGAGGCGGTACGTTACGCCCGGGAGAAGGGAATTCCCTTTCTGGGCATTTGTTTGGGTATGCAGACGGCAATTATCGAGTTTGCGCGTCATGTTTTGGGATGGAGAGAGGCTCATTCCACAGAGTTTGATCACCATACTCCCTATCCGGTTATTGATCTTATGCTCTCGCAACGAGAAACGCGCAAATTAGGGGGAACGATGCGATTAGGAAATTATCGATGTCTCTTAGAGGAAAATTCACTGGTGTACGCTCTCTATAACGAGAGAGAAGTGCAAGAGAGACACCGCCATCGGTATGAAGTGAATAACGAGTTCGTGGAGAAATTAGAACAAAAAGGGATGCGCATGGTTGGTTTTAACCCTGAGTATCAGGTTGTTGAAATCATAGAGCTACAAAACCACCCATTTTTTGTCGGTGTTCAATTTCATCCCGAATTTAAATCACGACCGAATAGGGCTCACCCGCTTTTCTATGGTTTTGTGCAAGCTTCTCATTACTACGGTACTCGCAAAAGGAGAAAATTCCATTGACAAGGAGAAAGATTATAGGAATCATTGATTCGGGTGTGGGAGGATTGAGTGTATTGGAGACAATGTACCGGCTTTCCTTGGCAGAAGAAATTGTTTATATTGCTGACCCTTTTTATTTCCCTTACGGCGAGAAAAGCAAAGAGGAGCTATTGCCCATTGTGAGGCCTCTCTTGCGCTTTCTCGTCGAGGTAGGTAAGGCTGATGTCATTGTTACTGCCTGTGGTACGGTGAGTTCCTTGTGTCTTCCTGACCTTCGGAGCGAGTTTCCATTGCCGATCCTTGGCATTCTTGAGCCCGCGTGTCGTGAGGCGGTAAAAGTAACGGTAAGGAAGAAGATAGTCGTTTTGGCTACTCGTGCCACGATACGTTCCGGTTCTTTTCGGGAAGCATTGCAAATAGCAGATGATTCGGTAGAGGTTTACGAGGAGGCGTGGCCGGAGTTTATTGAAGCTGTTGAGCAGGGAAATTTTGATACCCCTCGATGGAGGCAATGGGTGGGTGAGCAATTAAGATTTTTTGCCGAGCAGGGAATTGATACTGCGATTATGGGTTGTACCCATTTTGCCCTTATTTCCCGATTTTTTGAAGAACTTGCTCCGGCGGGTTTTGTCATCGTTAACCCAGCTTGCGCCTGTGCGCAAGAGGTACAAGCCCTATTTCCTGATTACCCTCTTTCGCCTTGTGGAGATCAGCGACTCAGAATCTTTGTCCGCGGCGATCTTACCCATTTTCAACAAGTTTTGAGCACCCTTCCTTTGGTTTTAGGGGATTTTGAACTTTCCCTTTTTCCCTCTGCGCTGGCTCTGGGTAGCGAGGCACGCTGTGTATAATGGAAATGCAAGAAACCTTGATTTTCAGATCTTATGGAAAAATTAACTGGTTTTTGAGCATTGGTGATTTGCGAGAAGATGGGTATCATGAAATTCAGTCTCTCATTCAAAAGGTTTCTTTATATGACGAAATAGAGATTGTGCCTTCTTCATGTGATTCTATCACCTGTGATTACCCGATCCCGGTAGGAAAGGGAAGCCTGTTGTGGCGGACGCTTCGCAAACTCAGAGAGATCTATCCGGACCTTGCCCATACTCACTTCTCGATTACCATTAAAAAGCATATCCCTCCGGGAAGTGGCTTGGGAGGGGGGAGCAGTAATGTAGCTTCTCTCCTGCGAGAACTTCCTCGTTTTTACGGTGCGACTGTTTTCAAGGAGGATCTCTTGCGTGTTTCTCTTGCCTTAGGTTCGGATATTCCCTTTTTCCTTGAAGATGCCTCTTTTGCTTTGGTGCAGGGAAGAGGAGAGAAAGTGCTTCCCTTGAAACCCGTTCCTCAGCGGTATTTAGTGCTCTTTTTCCCTCCCTTTTCTGTTTCTACTACTTGGGCGTATAGAGCTTGGGATAGAGAAAAAACGTGTTGGCAAGTACTCACTCAAGCGAGAAAGGAATCTTTCCAAAAATTTTTAGCCGGAGGAAATTATGAAACGATTGAAGAAGTGATCTGGAACGATTTTGAGCTTCTGGTAATAAGGTATTATCCTGCTTTACAAACTTATCGAGACCGATTGATGGATTTAGGCTGCCAATACGTATTCATGACGGGAAGTGGATCAACCCTGGTGGGTGTGGTGAGAACAAAAGAAGAGGGAGAAGAAATGTCTCAAAAGCTTGGCAAAGAAGGCTTTCGAGTAGTACTTGCTTCAACGCTTTAGAAGCTTGAAAATAGGAGGGAGAACATGGTTGATGCGATTGTTTTAGCGGGGAGCGGGAAGGGAGAAATAGAAAAAAAATTTGGGGTGAGCAATCGTGCTCTACTTGTCATCGAGGGGAAGTTTATGGTAGAGTATGTAACAGGAGCCCTCAGAGATGTTGCCTCTATTGGGAAGATTGTTGTTGTTGGCCCGGTTGAGGATTTTCAATCGAGAATTGGCAGCAAGGTGACGCAAATTGTTCAACCCGGTAGGAATCCCTTCGAGAGTATGTTACATGGTTTGGAAGCCCTGGAACCGAGTGGGAAAATCTTGGTTGTGGCTGGTGATTTACCTCTTCTCCGAGGAGAGATGATTGAAGATTTTTTCTTGAGATGCGAAAAAAAAGAGGCTGATTTTTATTACCCCATTGTCCGCAAGGAAGTTTATGAAGAGCGAATTGGAAAGGGACAGAGAACCTTTGTGAAGGTTAAGGAAGGGTCTTTTACAGGAGGTAATTTTTTCCTTTTGGATCCTAAGGTGATTCAAAAGAAAAGGGAATGGATTATGCAAATGGTGGAAAACCGCAAAAACCCCTTTGCTATGGCTCGTATCTTAGGTTTGGCAATCATTGTGAAGTATCTCTTGGGTAGGTTGCGAATTGAAGATGTGGAGAAAAGAGTAGAGAACGTTTTAGGTATGAAGGGTGTGGCTATTATCACTCCTTACCCCGAAATAGGGTTTGACGTCGATAAAGTAGAACATGTGGAAAAAGCAAGAGAGCTCTTGAGTAAATGAGATAGGAGGAGGTTACAGTGGTTACCGAGAATAACCAGATGGATCTAATCGTAGAGGAGACGGAACAAAAAGAGGCAGAAAAAAAAGCACCCGCGATTCAATATTCTTTAGCCGAATTAAAGAAAAAATCGAACGCAGAATTATCGGAGATTGCTCAATCTCTTGGTATTTCTGGGTACAGTCGAAAGAAGAAGAATGATTTGATTTTTGAAATCTTAAAGAAAGTAACCGAGTCAAAAGGGTACATCTTCAGTGAAGGAGTGTTAGAAATTACGCCCGATGGATACGGATTTTTGCGTACTGCGGACGATTTTTCTCCTTCAGAAAATGACGTGTATGTTTCTCCTTCACAGATTAAGCGTTTTGTGTTGAGTAGTGGTGACAAAGTCGCTGGTCAGGTACGTCCTCCCAAAGAAGGAGAGCGGTATTATGCTTTGCTCCGCATCGAGGCGATCAACGACGAAGATCCAGAACAAGCTAAGAAAAGGCCTCTTTTTGAGAATTTAACCCCTATTTTCCCTGACGAGCAGTATATTTTAGAAACTACTCCTACCGAGATTTCTACTCGAATTATTGATATCTTTGCCCCGATTGGTAAAGGACAACGAGGTCTCATTGTTGCTCCCCCGAAAGCGGGAAAAACGGTGCTTCTTGAAAAGATTGCCAACGGAATTTCAGCCAATTACCCCAATGCGGTACTGATTGTACTTCTCATTGATGAGAGGCCGGAAGAAGTTACCCAGATGGAGCGTTCGGTAAGAGGATATGTAATTGCTTCCACCTTTGATCAGAAACCGGAGAATCACTTACGAGTTGCCGAATTAACCTTGGAACGAGCAAAGCGCTTGGTGGAAGAGGGTAAAGATGTGGTCATTCTCCTTGATAGTATCACCCGTTTGGCTCGGTCCAATAACTTAGTAGTACCCACGACAGGGAAAACCCTCTCTGGTGGTATCGATTCCTCCGCTCTCCACTGGCCAAAACGCTTTTTTGGTGCGGCTCGGAATATCGAAGAGGGAGGCAGTCTTACCATCCTTGCTACGGCGCTCATTGATACTGGTTCACGGATGGACGAAGTCATTTACGAAGAGTTTAAGGGTACCGGTAATATGGAACTCCATCTGAGCCGAGCCTTAGCCGAGAGTCGGATATTTCCTGCCATTGATATTCATCGTTCTGGCACGCGCAAGGAAGAGTTATTGCTCAAGAAGGAAGATTTAGAAAGGATATGGATGTTACGAAGGCTCTTGGCCAGCGTTGAATCTCAAGAAGCTGTCCAGATGGTTATAGAACGGATGAAAAATACCCGTTCTAATCGGGAGTTTTTGAAGATTATCGACCAAGTTCTCAAAACTTCTCGGTAAATCTGCATTTCCATATTCTCTACGGAGAGACGCTTTTTGACACTACTCAGAGCCCGTGTTATAATATTTTGCACTTTGGGGAGAGGTGAAAACGATGAAAAAAGGTATACATCCGGATTATCGAGAGACACGAGTAATCTGTGCCTGTGGACACTCTTTTGTGACTCGGTCAACCAAGTTTCCTGAAATTAAAGTTGAGATTTGTGCTCATTGTCATCCTTTCTTTACCGGACAGCAAAAGTTGGTTGATACGGCAGGAAGGGTGGAGAAATTTCGGAATAAATACGGGAACGCTTATTAGTCGTTCAATGTGGTCGATGGGGAAGTGGTACATTGTGCCGCTTCCTCTTTTATTTGGGGAGGATTTATGAATGTTTCTCTTGTGGCTTATACACCCAATCCGGAAGTTACCGTTGCTTTAGCGGCGAGAACCTGTTATAGTCACCACCTTTCCCTCGAGATTTCCTTGGAGAAAGCACAGATACTCATTCAGGAACTGATTCAAAGAGGCCATGAGTCGGTTTTAGAGCATGCTTCTTTTACTTTTCAGATCGAGGGCATCTCACGAGTAGCCTCTCATCAGTTGGTGCGACATCGTTTAGCTTCCTACTCGCAGCAGAGTCACCGTTATGTTGCTCTCCACGAGCCGAATTTTGTTTGCCCGCCCAGTATTGCCAAGCATGAGGAGGCGCACGCACTTTATCGGGAGGTTTTAGGCCATTGTCAAAAGACGTATGAACGTCTCCTCCAATTGGGGATAGAGAAGGAAGACGCGCGTTATCTCCTTCCCCAGGGAGTTACTACCAACCTCTTTTTCTCGGCGAATGCTCGAGAACTCCTGCACATTTTTCGATTACGACTGTGTAATCGAGCGCAGTGGGAAATTCGTGAACTCTGTTGGCAAATGCTTACCTTAGTACGAGTGGTCGCTCCGTCTATTTTTGCCTTAGCTGGGCCACCCTGTGTCGATGGTATCTGTCCGGAAGGAGAGAAAAGCTGTGGACGACCTTGGAAAAAATCAGCCTGAGAGAAGGTGTACGGAAGTTGGTGGTCAAGCGCTCATCGAAGGAGTGATGATGCGTACCCCCTCCCGTTTAGCGTACGCGGTACGCAAAAAGAATGGTGATATTGTTTTAGAAGTTCGGAAGCAAAAGCCACTTGCGCAGCGTAACCGTTTCTTTGCTTTGCCAATCATTCGGGGAATCGTGAACCTCGTGGACTCTCTCCTTGTGGGGTGGCAAGCGCTTTCTTATTCTGCTTCGGTGGCTTTTGATGAGGAGGAGGAAAAATTGAGCGGTTTTGATATGGGCATAGCCGTTCTTATGGCTTTAGCTCTCTTTGCCGGGCTTTTCATCGCTTTGCCCACCTTTTTGACTTCCCTCTTCGATCGGTTCTTATCTTCGACGGTATTCTATAATCTGGTAGAAGGATTTATCCGAGTGGGAATTTTTCTTGTCTATTTGGTGGTTATCTCCCGCATGAGAGAGATTCGTCGGGTGTTTGAATATCATGGTGCCGAGCATAAGGCGATTTTTGTTTTAGAACATGGAGAATCATTAACTCCGGAGAATGCAGAGAAATTTACGACTCTTCATCCTCGTTGTGGAACCAATTGGTTGCTTGTCGTGATGATCGTGAGTATTTTTGTATTTTCTTTTCTCGGAAGGCCGGGCGTTATCGGACGAATTGTCACGCGCGTCCTGGTTATTCCCATTGTTGCTGGTTTAGCTTACGAAATTATTAAGTTTCTTTCCCGATATCAGCATAATAAGTTCGCCTACCTCTTGAGTTTGCCGGGACTCTTGTTACAGCGTATTACTACCCGAGAGCCCGATCGTTCTCAGCTTGAAGTGGCTTTTGCGGCATTGAAAGAAAGTTTAGGGGAGGAAGATACTCGTGTGGCGGGAGAAAATTGAAGCCATTGTGAAGCAATACGAGGAGTTAACACAAAAAATGGCCGATCCACAAATTATTGGAGATATGAATCGGTATCGCGAATACGCACAAACTTTGGCAGAAATCGAGCCCTTAGTGGATAGGTATAGAGAGTATCAGAGGATCGAGCGGGAATTAGAGGAAGAACGAGCGTTGTTGCGGATCGAAAAGGATATGGAGTTGCGCAATCTCCTTGAAGAGGATATTGCACGTCTCAAGGGGATTTTGGAGAAGTACGAAGAAGAAATGAAAATCGCTCTTTTACCGAAAGATCCGAGAGACACAAAGAACACTTTAGTGGAAATCCGGGCAGGGACAGGTGGAGAGGAAGCGGCGCTTTTTGTAGCCGATCTTTTCCGTATGTATAGTCGTTATGCAGAACGCCAGGGTTGGAGAGTAGAAGTCATGAGTGCCAATCCAACCGAATTGGGTGGATTTAAAGAGATTATTTTTGCGGTTGAAGGTAAGGGTGTGTATAGTAAATTGAAGTTTGAGAGTGGGGTACATCGAGTACAAAGGATACCGGTGACTGAGGCAGGAGGGCGTATTCATACTTCTACTGCCACGGTTGCAGTATTGCCGGAGGCTGACGAAGTAGAAGTAGAAATTAAACCTGAAGATTTGCGAGTTGATGTGTATCGTTCTTCAGGACATGGTGGACAGAGTGTTAACACCACCGATTCTGCAGTACGGATGACTCATTTACCGACCGGTATCGTGGTGACCTGTCAAGATGAGAAGTCACAACATAAAAACAAGGCCAAAGCCCTGCGTATTTTGCGGGCCCGCCTTTTGGAATTGGAGCGAAAATCGCAAAAGGAAGAAATCGATCGTGAGCGAAGAACTCAGATTGGAACAGGAGAACGTAGTGAACGTATCCGTACCTACAATTTCCCGCAGAATCGGGTGACCGATCATCGTATTAATCTTACTCTCTATCGATTGGAGACCGTGCTTGAAGGAGAATTAGAAGAAATTATCGAAGCATTGATTGCTGAAGAACGAGCGAGAATGTTAGAAAAGGTGAGTTAAACTTGCCTCTTTTGCGAGCAGTCTGGAAAGATGTGGTGAACACTCTCCACACCAAGGGGATTACCTCTCCTATGAGAGAGGCCCGATTTATTCTCGCCCAGTTACTCTGCGTTTCTCCCAGTCGATTGTGCCTCTTCTGGGATCACGAGGTTAACCAGGCCTTTTTAACTTCTCTTACCAATATGCTTGAAGAACGACTGCGCGGGGTACCGTTACAGTATGTGTTGGGTGAGTGGGAATTTTTGTCCCTCCCTTTTTGGATGGAAAAAGGAGTTTTTATTCCTCGCTTTGATACCGAAGCATGGGTTGAAGAGGCCATCGTTTTTCTGCGCTTTCTCGCTCAACGGCAGCAGATCCTTACCGTTTGCGACATGGGTTGTGGGAGTGGAGTGATAGGAATTTCCTGTGCATTTTGGGTACGAGAAACCAGGGTATATAGCGTGGATATTTCCCTCCAGGCTCTTGCCCTGGCGGAGAAAAACGCTCGCCAAATAGGAGTCGCGGACCAGATGATTTTTATCCACTCCGACCTTTTTCAGGCGCTTTCTCCCGCCGATCTTCGCTTCGATGTTATCCTCTCTAATCCCCCCTATGTTACACCTGAGGATTGGGACACGCTTTCCGCGGAAATCAGGAATTACGAGCCTCGTGAAGCTCTTCTTGGTGGCGAGGAGGGGGTAGATGTCATTCAGAGAATCATTGAAGAAGGAGTTCCTTTCCTTAAAGAAGGAGGGACTTTCTTCATTGAACATGATCCACGGCAAAAAGAGACCATTCAGGCTATGGTGGCGAGAAAACCTGCCTTAGAATATGTGCGGCATATTGAAGATTATCAAGGAAGAGTAAGGGCGAGTGTGATAAGAAAGAAAGGGTGAGGGTGAGGGTGAGGAGGCCATGAAAGTTCTCATCGGAAGCGATCATGCTGGCTTTCAATTGAAAGAAGATATTAAAGAGTATCTCATGCTCTTAGGACACGATGTTGAAGATTATGGTGTTTTTAGTGAGGAACCGTTTGACTATCCTGATGTTGCTCTCCGCTTGGCAGAAGACGTAGCCAAAAGGAAGGGGTCACGAGGTATTCTCATTTGCGGAACCGGAGTAGGGATGTCTATCGCCGCGAATAAAGTTAGAGGAATTCGAGCAGCACTCTGTCATGACGTATTTTCTGCGCGAGCTTCTCGAGCTCACAACAACGCCAATATCTTGGCCATGGGAGAACGGGTTATCGGTAAGGGTTTAGCCCGAGAAATCGTCAAAGTATGGTTAGAAACTGATTTCCAAGGAGAACGACATGCTCGTCGCTTGGAGAAAATAGAGGTGTACGAGGGACAATGAACCGAAGACCAACTTGGGATGAGTATTTTATGGGGATTGCCCGTCTTGTGGCCACACGCTCGACGTGTTTGCGGCGTCAGGTGGGAGCGGTTTTAGTCAAGGAGAAACGTATTTTGGCTACTGGTTATAATGGTGCTCCGAGTGGTGTGCCACACTGCACTTTGGAAACTTGTCTACGAAGCGTAGGCAATATTCCCTCGGGACAAAATCAAGAATTATGCCGGGGGCTTCATGCTGAACAAAACGTGATTATCCAAGCTGCTCTCCATGGAGTGAGCACCAAAAACTCAACTCTTTACTGTACTCATAAACCATGCGTTCTTTGTGCTAAAATGATTATTAATGCGGGTGTGGTACGGGTAGTGTACGAGAATCCCTATCCGGATCCCTTAGCTGATCAATTGTTAGAGGAGGCACAAGTGACGATGTGTGTCTTTGGGGAGGAAGAAGATTGAAAGAGGTTTTTTTCTTTAGCCTCTTAGCTTTTATGTGTGGATGGAGCATTACTCCTCTCATTGTCCATCTGAGCCATAAAAGGAATTGTTTCGATTGGCCTGATGGCAAGAGGAAAACCCACGAGCGTCCAATTCCTCGTTTAGGGGGAGTATCGCTTTTTCTGGCCTTCTTGAGCGGTTTTCTTTTGCTCCATTGGTCTCTTCGGCTACCATTTTCGTGGTTCTTTGTCGTAGGGGCTCTCGTTTTTTTCCTCACCGGATTACTGGACGATTTTTTTGCCCTTTCTCCCGGACTTAAACTCGTGGGCCAGATTATCGGTGGGTTACTCCTGATCCAGAGTGGGGTTCTCATCCGTTTTTTCACCCTTCCTTGGGATCGAATGTTCTATTTGGGGATATGGGGATATCCTTTGACCTTGTTGTGGATCGTGGGTATTTCTAACGCTCTCAATTTGATTGACGGTCTTGATGGATTATCCGGCGGTATCGGAGCTATTGCCTCCTTTACTTTGGCAGTTATTGCTTGGCAAGAGGGACGGATGGAGCCGGCGATTCTGGCCTTCATTCTCTTCGCTTCTATCCTGGGATTCTTGTATTATAATTTCCCCCCAGCGCGGATTTTCTTAGGTGATGGTGGGGCAATCTTCTTAGGCGCGATGCTCGCTTCTATTTCGGTACAGGGAGCAACGAAGAGTGCGGCCACTTTTACCTTAGCAGTGCCTATTCTCATCTTGGGGATTCCAATATTTGACACCTTTTTCGCCATTGTTCGTCGTAAGAAAAATGGTCTTTCTATTCTCCATCCTGACCGGGGCCATTTGCACCATCGACTTCTCGAACGAGGGTATTCACAACGAGAGGTGGTAGTCATTTTCTATGGTATTAGTACTCTATGTGGTGGAGTGGCAATTTTGATTAATTCTTTTTTGGTGAATAGCACTTACTCGTTATTGCTCTTCCTCTCTTTCGTGATGCTATTTCTCGGCTGGGGAAAAAATTTACGAGTTACCGAGCTTCCGGAAGGAAAGAGACCTGTTGAAAAAAATTAAGGTTTTCTTCGTTTTGGGAACCCGCCCTGAAGTCATCAAGCTTGCCCCTCTTATTATGGCTTTTCAGTCCCACCCTCGATTTGGGGTAAAAATTATCAATACCGGTCAGCATCAGGACATGTCCCACGAGTTTTTGAAAGTCTTCGAACTTATTCCAGATTATGACTTACAAGTTATGACAGAGAAACAGTCCTTAGGTTCTCTCACTGCTCGAATAATCCAAAAATTAGAGGAAATTTTTGAGTTAGAGCACCCCGATTTCTTGTTTGTCCAAGGCGATACGACTACTGCTCTCTGCGGTGCTTTGTCTTCTTTCTATGCTCAAATCCCCTTAGGACATGTGGAGGCGGGTTTACGAACCGGCGAGAAGTACCGTCCCTTTCCCGAAGAAATGAATCGTGTCTTAATTGCTCGTATGGTAGACCTTCATTTTGCTCCTACTCCGCTTGCGAAAACAAATCTTCTCAAAGAGAGCATTGAAGAGGGAAAAATTTTCCTTACCGGGAATACCGTCGTTGACGCTCTACTGTGGATTTTGCAGAGAAACGTTGCCACAAGTCATCCACTTCTTGAAAAAGAGCTCAGAGATGACCAGGGAAGTTTCATTATTGTGGTTACCGCCCATCGCCGAGAGAACTGGGGAGAAGGAATACGTAATATCGCCCAAGCGCTGAAGACCTTAGTTTCTGCTCATTCTCGGGTGAAAATTTTCTTTCCCGTCCACCCCAATCCGGTGGTGAAGGAGGTGGTGTACAGTGAACTCGCTTCTCTGCCGCGGATTTTTCTCTTGGGGAGCTTAGAGTATCCCGATTTTGTCTATCTTCTCTCCCGTTCTTCTCTGGTCATCACCGACTCCGGAGGAGTGCAGGAAGAGGCTGTTTCCTTAGGTGTTCCTACCCTGATCACCCGAGAGTCAACGGAGAGGCCAGAAATTGTGGAAGCTGGTCTTGGAGTTTTAGTAGGATGCGATCAGGAGAGAATTGTTGCCGAAGCACTCAAGTTCATGGAGGATAGGGGGGTTTCCTCGATGAAACGGCTTCTCTTTGGCGATGGGAAAGCTTCGTGGCGGATTCTTCGAGTGATTGAGGGTTTCTTTGGTCTTCACCATGAAGACGTGGAGGAATTCGTTCCCTTCATCTATGGGTAAATGGGATAAAGAAGATATCTTTCGAGGGATAAGTATTTTGTGGGATCTTGCCTGGATTACGGTGATGCCTATACTCTTAGGACTTTTCCTCGGTCAGTACCTCGATTGCCGGTATCCCTTGGGTTTTTCTTGGACGCTTTCTTGCTTAGTCTTGGGTGCCATGTTAGGTTTTTACAATCTCTACGATTTTCTTATGAAAGAAAGTCGTAAAATCAACAGGAAGAATACGCCTCATGATAAAAATATTCATTAGCACTGTTGGTGGTATACTTTTAGCCGTATCGGATATTTGGTTATTGTGGTATTTTGTAAAGCAAGTGATCAACGATCACCGTTTTTCTTTGGGGAGAGGAATTTTATTCCGTCTCTCTGTGGCAGGAGGAATAATTGGTGTATGGCTTCACTATTTTCATGCCCAAATTTTCTCTTTCCTCCTTTCTTTTTCGGTGAGCTACTTTCTTTTAGTGTGGTTTTGGGAGCACCATCTTTGGAGAAGGGAGGGTAATGATGGAAGAACTCTTTAATCCGCAAGTCTTTTTCTATTTTCTTGGTCTCCCGGTTACGAAGACAGTAGTCTCGACCTGGATAGTTATGGCTTTTCTGGTAATACTTTCTTGGTTCATCACCCGTCGAATGAACCCTGTACCCACTCGCTTGCAGAACATTGTGGAACTCTTTGTGGAAGCGATTATCAATCTTATCGAGGGTATGTCGCCGGGAAACGGGAGAAAATTTTTGCCCCTGGTGGGGAGTTTAGCACTGTTCATCGGTACTGCAAGTATCGCTCATTTAGTGCCCGGACTCAAAGCTCCGACTTCGGATTTCAACACTGCCTTCGCCTTGGCATTGGTGGTCTTTTTCGCTGTCCCCTTCTACGGAATTGCCATGCGGGGGGTGCGAGGGTATTTTCGAGAATATGTTTCCCCCTCGCCTATTTTATTGCCTTTTCATATCATCAGTGAAATTACTCGTACTTTCTCTTTAGCCTTACGTCTCTTTGGCAATATTTTGGGAGAAGAAATCATTATTGGCATTTTCTTTCTCCTTTCGCCGCTCTTTGTTCCTATTCCTATGATGCTTTTTAGTGTCTTTACCGGCGTTATCCAAGCATATATTTTTACCATTTTAACGGTGGTGTATATCAGTGCTGCGGTTGAAGTTCACGAGGGTTAGTTGTATAATTCCCTCTAATGCTTGAAGGAGGATGAGAGCATGCAGGGAGAAATACTGTTTTTATGTGTCACCGTTTTTACTGCCGGATTTTCTATTGCCTTTGGAGTCGTATTTCCTGCTTTAGGCCAGGGACGGGCATGTGCTCAAGCACTTGAGAGTATTGCTCGTCAGCCGGAAGCAACTGGACCCATCAGTAGAACCCTCTTTGTTGGTTTGGCGATGCTCGAGTCGCTGGCGATTTATGTTTTGGTTGTCTCTTTGATACTTCTTTTCGCTAATCCACTTTTTCGATATGTTTTCAAATAGGGAAGTGCTTCGCACGTGATTCGTGTCGATCGAAGCATTGTTCTTCAAGTCGTCAATTTTGTGGCCTTGGTTTTCTTGTTGTTCCGTTTTCTCTTTAAACCGGTGGTCAAGGCTTTAGATCGGCGGTCTCAGCTCATTAAAGGAGAATTGCAGAAGATTGCCGAGGAGAAGGAGACACTTGAGAAGATGAAGCAATCCTTGCTCGAAGAGAAGAAAAACCTTAAAGAGGAGTATGTACGAACGATTGACCAGGCGAGGCTCGAGGCTGCTAAAATCAAAGAAGAGATTGTTCGCGAGGCTTTTGAGGAAGGTGAAAAAATCAGAAAGGAGTATGAAAAAAGGGCGAAAAAAGAAGTTGAAAAATTGTTCAGTACCATGAAAGAGGAAATGGTGAACGTTGCCGAAGAAGTAATAAAGAAATTCCTGCAATCTCAAATTACTCCTGAGATACAGACTCAGATCATTGCCAACATGTTTGAAGAGGCAATGAAACAATTGGAAGCAGTGATGGAAGTGGGTCATGGACAGAGAAACGATTAGGGTCGTGTCACCTCTCCCTCTCACTGAAGAACAAAGAGACATAATTCGTGAAAAGTTATCGCGAGTCGTGAAAACGGGGCTCTTTTCCATAGAGGAGGAGGTGGATCCTTCCCTCATCGGAGGCATTGTAGTGTTTTTCCGCGACATGATTATCGATTGTAGTGTAAAGACCCAGTTACAACGAATGAAGGAAGCCATTTTGAGGGATTGAAAACCATGGGGGTCGTTTTGGAGAATGTTTTACAAAGGGCGAAGGAAGTTGTCCGAACTTATAAGATAAAACCTGAAGTCCGAGAAATTGGCGAACTTTTAGAGGTACAGGATGGAGTTGCTTCGGTAAGAGGTTTGCGCAAAGCGATGTTGGGAGAATTTCTTCTCTTCGCTGGTAAAATTCCTGGTCAGGTTTTCAACCTGGAGAAAGAATATTTACGGTGTATTGTTTTAGGAGATTATTCCATACTTCGCTCCGGGGACCCCGTATTTCGTACCGAGCAAGTCTTCTCTGTGCCGGTAGGAAAAGAGCTCATTGGGAGAGTAGTGAATCCTCTGGGAGATGCCTTAGATGGGGGCCAACCTCCGCTTTGTCAAACGAGGAGACCGGCGTTTGTCGCGGCTCCTCCGATTACTAAGCGTGTTCCGGTACGGCGATCTCTCCTCACCGGGGTGAAGATTCTTGATTCCATGATCCCTTTGGGAAAGGGCCAGAGGGAGCTCATCATTGGCGATCGACGGACCGGAAAAACTTCGCTGGCTTTGGATGTTATTCTCAACCAAAAAGGGAAGAATGTGCTTTGTATCTACGCGGCTATAGGCCAGAAGTTGTCCACGATCGTCGAAGTTGCGAAAGTGCTTCGTTCTTTTGGAGCGCTAAAATACACAATCATGGTGGCTACCTCTGCAGAAGACCCCGCAGCTTTGGTATATCTCACCCCTTACGCTGCCTGTGCTATGGGCGAGTATTTTATGTATCAGGGAGAAGACGTGCTCATCGTTTATGACGACCTCTCAAAACACGCCAATGCTTACCGAGCGCTGTCTCTTTTGATGCGTAGGTCTCCGGGGCGGGAATCTTATCCCGGGGATATTTTTTACATCCATTCGAGTCTTTTGGAACGTAGTGCCCAGCTGAGTGAGGAATTGGGCGGCGGATCCATGAGCGCTTTCCCCATTGTAGAGACCCAAGAAGGTGATATTTCTGCCTATATTCCCACCAATATCATTTCCATTACCGATGGGCAAATTTATTTGGAGAGCAATTTGGTGGCGCAAGGTTTCATGCCGGCTATTAATATCGGTCTTTCTGTCTCTCGGGTGGGGGGAGAAGCACAGACGTCGATCATGAAGCGAGTGGCTCGACGCTTGCGCTTGGATCTGTCCCAGTACTTTGAATTGGAAGATTTTGCACGGTTCAGCGCCGATTTAGACGAAGTGACCAAAAAGCAACTCATGCATGGTAAAAAAGCATTGCGGCTCTTAACCCAACCCCAAGGACAACCCCTGAGATTAGGTTGGGAAGTACTGAGTGTCTTTGCCATAACCGAAGGACTCATTGATGAAATTCCGGAAGGAGAGATCAAAGAGTGGGAAAATCAATTGTATCTCTACGTCCAGGACAAAGATTCGGCACTCTGTGAACGATTAGAGAAAGAAGAGGTTCTCTCTGGGGAGTTGGAGCAAAAAATGAGAGATTTGCTCCTGATTTTTAATCAAAGCTTTCTCAAAAAAATAGCGAAATAAATATGGCTAAGGTTCAGGGAATCAAAAAACAGATTCGTTTAATTCAGCAAATTCAACACGTGACCCGGGCCATGAAAACCATCTCGGCAGTTCGTCTGCGGATGGAAAAGGCGGCAATTGACCAAGCAGAAACCCTCCTCTTTCATCTCAAGAAAAACTTATCCATAGCTCGTTTATTCGTTCCTTCTCCAATAATCGAGGAGGGGAAGATTCTTTTGGTAGGTATTTTTTCGGATAAAGGGTTGGTAGGTGGTTTTAATAGGAATGTTGTTCAGGCGATGGACAATTTCGCGAGTACGAAAGGCGTAGAGAGAGTTTCTTTTATTTCCTTAGGAACACAAGGCACCGCCGAGCTCTGCCGCCTTGGATTTTCACCTCTATTTACCTGTTCTCTCTCTGGGTATCATGTACCTCATTATCATGATGTTCGAGAATTGGTGTATCACATTCTCAAAGTGAAGGAAAGGGGCGGATTTACTCATCTCTATCTTGTATTTAATCGATATCTTTCAGTAACACGGCATTTTCCGCACATAGTGCCGGTATTGCCTTTGCAATCTCCAACCCAGTATTTGGGTGCTCAGGAACGAGAAAAATGGCGCAGGCAATATCTCCTCTGTGGTGATGCCCAGTCTTTCATGAAATCTCTTGAATTACAGTACGTGTTGGGCGAATTCTATCGGGCTTTGGTGGAATCTTTTGTGAGTGAACAAGCAGTACGTTTTACCATAATGGATTCTGCAACCAGTCATGCTCAGGAGATGATCGAAAGCCTCAACATTGTTTACCATCGAAAAAGACAAGAGTGCATCACCGAAGAACTCAACGAGGTAATCGGGGCTTATGAAGTTTTACGGGAATTACAAGGAGTTGAGGATCTACGATGAAGGTGGGATTCGTCGAACAAGTTTTAGGACAGGTAGTTGATGTTCGTTTTCCCATGCGAGAACCTCCCTTCATTCATAATGCTTTGGTGATTCCCCGAAGAAATACCTATGGTTTGGGAGAACCGTTGGTTTTAGAAGTTCATAGTCATCTCCACGAAGGTTTGGTGCGATGCATTGCTATTCACGATACCATGGGTTTAGAGCGAGGAGTAGAAGTCATCGATACTGGAGAGCCGATAAAAGTGCCGGTAGGAAAAGAAACTTTGGGGAGAATTTTTAACGTTTTGGGTGAACCAATTGATGAGAAGGGTCCAATAACAACTCAATTGCGATATCCGATTCATCGTTCTGCTCCGCCCCTCACCGAGCGGGTAGTGTCTCATCAATTGTTTATTACCGGCATTAAAGTTATTGACCTCCTGTGTCCCTATATTCGGGGAGGGAAAACAGGTCTTTTTGGAGGTGCAGGAGTAGGGAAAACGGTTTTGATTATGGAACTCATCCATCGAACCGCAACTACTCATCGTGGTGTTTCAGTGTTTGCCGGAGTTGGGGAAAGAACTCGGGAGGGAAATGATCTGTGGCTCCAAATGCAAAGAAGCGGTGTCTTGAACCATACCGTTTTAGTCTTTGGACAGATGAACGAACCTCCCGGGGCTCGTTTTCGAGTTGCTCTAAGCGCCTTAACCATGGCTGAATACTTTCGAGACGTTCTCTCTCAAGATGTACTCCTCTTCATTGATAATATTTTTCGCTATGTTCAGGCAGGTGCGGAGGTTTCTGCACTTTTAGGTCGCATTCCTTCTGCCGTAGGGTATCAACCCGCGTTGGCCGAAGAAATTGGTATGGTGGAGGAACGGATTGTTTCTACTCACGACGGTTCCATCACTTCGGTTCAAGCGATATATGTACCTGCTGATGATTTGACCGACCCTGCTCCAGCCACTACCTTTGCTCATCTTGACGCTGTCACGGTGTTATCGCGGAAGCTTTTTGAACAGGGTTTCTACCCTGCGGTCGATCCTATTCAGTCTACTTCTCGTGCCTTGAGCGTAAACATTGTGGGCTCAAGACATTGGCGTCTGGCGCAGGAAGTCCGACGGGTTATTGCCCACTATATGGAGTTACAGGACATTATCGCCATCCTCGGTATGGAGGAACTATCGGAAGAAGGCCGTTTAGTGGTGCAACGAGCACGCAAGATTCAGCGTTTTCTTACTCAGCCCTTTTTTGTGGCAGAAGGCTTTACCGGAATGAGTGGAGAATTTGTGAGTCTTGAAGAGACACTCAACGGGGTTGAGATGATTTTAGATGGGACGTGTGATTCTTGGCCTGAACAGGCTTTCTATATGGTCGGTACCATAGAAGAGGCAGAGAGGAAAGCCAAGGAGCTTTTGAAACAATGAGGGTATTGGAACTACGGATCGTAACTCCCGAAAAAACCGTGGTCGTCCCAGAAGTCAGGTCGGTTATTATTGATTGTCCTGATGGAAAAAGAGGTATTTTGCCTGGACATGCACCATGCCTGTTCGAAGTTGCTATCGGTACTTTGGAATGTATCCTTGCAAGCGGAGAAACGCGTTATTTTGCTTTGGGAGGTGGGGTAGCCGAGGTTTTGCCTCAGAATGTGGTCATGGTGGTGAATAGCGCAGAGGAAGCTTACGAGATTGATATTTATCGTGCCAAGAAAGCGTTGCAGCGAGCCGAAAAGCGTCTCAAAGAAGAACGGTTACCAGAAATCGATGTAGTTCGTGCCCAAGCCTCCTTAATGAGGGCTCTGGCCCGCCTCCGGGTGAGTGAGCTGGTTAAGCGTAAAGAATAGAGAAGGATTGTCTCTTTTCTTCCGTGAACGTATAATACGGAGGGAGAGATGTCAGAGTGATCGGTCGGAACGAGAAACTCCTTGATTGAAAGTGCCTCATACCATGATTTATTTTTTGAGTAAGTATTTAGCCCTATTCTTACTCAAGATTTTTTTCCGTTTTCATGTGAGTAGCTGCTCTTCTATCCCGCAAGATGGACCGTGTATTATTGTGGCTAATCACTCGAGTTATCTCGATCCCATCGTCATTGGATGTGCCTCTCCGCGACGGGTGTATTTTGTGGCCAAAGAAGAACTTTTTCGCAATCCTGTGGCGAGTTATTTTTTACGCGCTCTGGGCGCATTTCCGCTACGAAGAAAAGAAGTAGATCAAGTGGCAGTGAAACAGATCTTTACCTTGCTCAAAGAGGGCAAGGTGGTGTGTCTCTTCCCGGAGGGTACCCGGAATGATGGTGCGGTAAGAGATTTTAAACCAGGGGTAGTAAAGTTACTCCTTAAGGTCCAGGTCCCGGTGGTAGTAGCCGGGATTTGTGGTACTTATGAGAGCTTGCCACGGGGAAGAACCGTTCCTCGGTTTTCCCGGGTGGCCGTTTCTTTTTCTCGTCTCGATCTTTCTTTCCCTCAAGAAACAGAGCAACTAACACAAAGGATTAGGCGAGAGATGGAGGTATTAATCCATGCCGGCAAAGAAATTGCGTGTTAAGTTATTGCTCTCCTTTCTTCTGTTAACGTGGTTTTGTTTTCAAGAGGTGTTGGGGCTAGAATTTCCTTGGGAATTAAAGATAAACATTGAAGAAGTTGGTGGAGACGTTCCTTTCATGAATTATCCGGTGGGACTTTTCGTGGATCACGAAAAACAAACTATCTGGGTAAGTGATTGGGGCAACAATCGAGTTTTAGTTTTTGACCGGCAAGGACGTTTTCTTCGAGCTTTGAATGGACTCCAAGGGCCAGTAGGATTAGCGAAAAGAGGGGGGAAACTTTTCGTGGTAGAACAGAAAGGGAATCAGGTGAAGATTTTCGATGCAGAAAAACTTGCTCTTATAGGATCTTTGAAGCCTACCAGTGGTTCTTTTCGTGAACCGCGAGGAATATGGATTGATGAGGCTGGTAACATCTATGTGGCTGACACGGGAAATTCACGGATTATCGTTTTTCGCTCTTCGGGTGAAGAAATTGCCTCTATTGGTAAGGAGGGGATGGGGGACGGAGAATTTTACTATCCACGAGGAGTTGTGGTTGATGAAGAAGGTCTCATATGGGTGGTTGATACTGCCCACAATTGCATCCAAGTTTTAGATCGGACAGGAAAGTTTTTGTTTCGCTTTGGTCAAGGTGGCGAAGGGGAGGGTGATTTTCATCATCCTCGTTACATATTTGTGCGGGGGGACTTTGTTTTTATTTCCGATTACCGCAATCACCGCATTAAAATTTACGACCGAAAGGGATCTCTCCTTGCCATTATTGGTGGCAAGGAGGGTGTTGGAGCTTTGGAATTTTCTTATCCTGAAGGAGTGTGGGTTGATGAGGAGGGTTTTCTTTGGGTGGCCGATGCAGGGAATAGTCGAATAAAGGCCATTGATGTAGCTGCTTTGCTTCAGCCTAAGAAACACTTGCTCTCCCTGGCTCATCGGGGGGAGGAGGAAGAGTTCTTTGCCCTTTGGCAGCGCCTTTCACCTCAGGAGAGAAGAGACCCTGAAGTGGCAGAAATGGTTTTTGAGTTTCTTCAGAGGCGTGGAGATATAGAAGGGATGATTACTCAGGCAGAAGAACTATTTATGAGCGATGAGGCGAGAAGAGATCACTGGAAGAAAATGTTGGGGAAGTTGTATTATGAGAAAGGAAATAATCTGAAGCAAGATGGGGATCTCCAACACGCCCGAGAGTTATACGCACAGTCATTCAAGCGCGGTTATTTGCCTGCTCTATTCACCTTGGTGTGGACCTCTTTCCTTTTAGTAGGGGGTTCAAATCTTTTGCTGCTCTTTTTGGCGCTCATACTTTTGGTGCTTCTTGTCGTTTTTTACCGTTTGAAGGTGCATCGGAGAAGGTGGTAATCATGGTGAGGAAGCCTGCGGTAGCAGGATACTTTTACCCCGGTGAGGAGAGAGAACTGAGAAAATTACTTGCCTCATTGGTGAACGAGGAAATAGAAGCGTTAGTTCGCTCGAGGTTAGAAGGGATACGAGAACTGCATGGAGTAGTTAGTCCTCACGCGGGATATGTGTATTCTGGGAAGGTAGCAGCTTACTCTTTTTACGCGCTCTCTCTCTGTTTACCGGTTGAAACGATAATTTTGATTGGTCCAAATCATCGTGGGATAGGTGAAAAGATAGCACTGGCAGGGGAAGACTTTTGGCAAACACCCTTGGGACTTATCCCCATAGACAGAGAAGCCACGCACTTTCTCTCTCAAGTTTTTCCTTCTGCGCGGATTGATTCGTTAGCCCATCAATTGGAGCATTCCTTAGAAGTGCAATTACCGTTTTTACAGTTCTTTTTGTCTTATCGCTTTCACATTGTACCTATAGCTTTAGCTTGGCAAGACTTGAGTATCGCAAGAGAACTTGCTCAAGCCTTACGAGAACTTGCACGGCAAGAGAAGATCGTGGTCATCGCAAGTAGCGATTTTTCTCATTACGAACCTGCACGAGTAGTGGAGGAGAAAGATCATACCCTCATCGCTCACATTCTCTCTTTAGATACGGAGGGCTTTTATCGGGACGTTTATGAAAAAGATCTGAGCATTTGTGGACCTGGTGGCGTTGCTACCTTGATGGAATACCATCGAGGTCTTTCGGCAAAAAAGCCAGAGTTACTCTGTTACGCTCATAGTGGTGAGGTGACCGGCGAACTCAGGCAAGTCGTGGGATATACGTCGATAATTTTTCCAAATTTGTCTCCATGAGCTCTTGACAGTACAAAGTAAATCTTTTACAATGACCAATTGTCGATTTGAAACCCTATGGCATTGGTTTTTTGAGAAAAGGATGGATTGATTCTTATTCTCTGCGTTTCGCTTGTTTTCATGGAAGCTTTAAGAGTAATGCGTGAGTAATGCTCCCATTTTTAATTTCCCTCAAAGGTGGTGTGATGAGTGAGTCTGGGTTATACTGAAAGGCGAAGTTTTGCAAAAATTCCTTCCTGTGCTCCAATCCCTGACCTCATCGAAATTCAAAAAAAATCCTTTCAATGGTTTCTACAGAAAGACGTTCCGCCTCAAGAAAGAAAAAGACAGGGTTTACAAGAAGTTTTTATGGAGATTTTCCCCATTCAGGATTTTACCGGCAACTTAATTTTAGAATTTTTGGAATATCGTTTGGAAGAACCTCCCCTACAGATCACGGAAGCGAAAGAGAGAGGGAGAACGTATTCTGCTCCCCTATACGCTCGAGTGAGGTTGATTGATCGGCGAACTGAAGAAATTCTCGAACAAGATGTGTATATGGGAGATATGCCTTTGATGACCGAAAGGGGAACCTTTGTGGTCAACGGAGCAGAGAGGGTGGTGGTCACCCAGTTAGTCCGTTCCCCGGGAGTCTTTTTTTCTAAAGAGGTTACTTCAACCGGCAAGACCGAGTACGGCTTCAAAATCATTCCCAATCGAGGGGCGTGGTTAGAGTTTGGCGTCGACCCCGGAGATGTTCTCTTTGTCAGAGTAGACAAACGACGGAAAATTAATGCTTGTACGTTAGTGCGAGCCCTGGGATTCAACACCAATGAAGAAATTTTGGCTCTTTTTGATTATCACCCTTTAATTCGCAAAACCCTTGAGAAAGACCCAACAACCAATGTGAAAGAGGCGGTTACGGAGATATTTAGGAGATTGAAGCCCAGTGAACCACCTACTGAGGAGAATACCCGTGATTTCATTCGTTACCTCTTTTTCGATCCACGACGCTATGATTTAGGAGAAGTGGGAAGGTACAAAATTAATAACAAGCTGCGTCTTGAAGAACGAATCGTTCGTGTCGAAGAGCCTGTAGCAGCGGAAGATCTCGTGATCGACCATGTGGAAAAGAAAATTCTGCGGGAAGTTACACCCGAGATGGAGAGAGACATTGCTCGATATGAAATCGTTCTTCGCAAAGGAGATCGTTTGGGTCGCCAACACGCCCAAGAGATTGAGAAACTCAGCGAGGAGTATTCCATAGAATATATTAAGATTTTCAACGAGGAGGACTTGCCGGTAAAAGTGTATGTAGAGCGGGAAGATACTTGGGAGACGCTTTCCGAGAACGCAGAAGGGAAGATTCTCGCCGAAGATCTTTTCGATCCTACCACTCACGAGTTCCTCTTAGGGAGAGGACAGGTACTCACTTTGGATCTCATCCGAGATTTGCGTGGATTGGGTCTTGAAAGAGTCCGCGTGCGTAAGAGCCGGACCCTTGCCGTTGAAGACGTAGTGGGAAGCATACGATATCTTCTCAACCTTATGGATGGCATAGGATATGATGATGATATCGACCATTTAGGCAATCGAAGAGCGCGTTTAGTGGGGGAACTATTGCAGAATCAGTTTCGTACCGGTCTTCTCCGGGTGGAAAAAGTAATTCGTGAGAGGATGACCATTCAACCGGAAACTGAATCGCCAACTCCCCAGAGTTTGATCAATGTCCGTCCGGTTATTGCTGCATTGCGAGAGTTTTTGGGCAGTAGTCCCCTATCGCAATTCATGGATCAGATTAACCCTCTGTCCGAGATTACCCACAAGCGGAGACTGAGTGCTCTGGGACCGGGGGGGTTGAGTCGAGAGCGAGCGGGATTTGAAGTCCGAGATGTTCACTACACTCATTATGGACGAATGTGTCCCATTGAAACTCCTGAAGGTCCCAACATCGGTCTCATCACCTCTCTGTGTATATTTGCTAAGGTTAATGAATATGGTTTTATCGAAACACCGTATCGTCGGGTAGTGGAAGGGAAATTGACCGATGATATTGTGTACCTCACCGCTGATGAAGAAGATCGTTACCATATTGCTCCTTCAGATGTGAAGGTAGACGAAAACGATTCCTTAATCGATGAAAACATTGTGGTACGTTTTCGAGGAAAAATCGTGGAGGTTTCGAAATCAAAGGTTGAGTTTGTTGATGTTTCACCCCAGCAAATTATCAGTGTTTCTGCTGCTCTGATTCCTTTCTTAGAGCATAACGATGCCAACCGTGCTCTCATGGGGACCAACATGCAACGGCAGGCTGTTCCCTTGCTTCGTCCTCATCCTCCTTACATCGGGACAGGTATGGAATACAAGGTTGCTCAAGATTCTGGCGCAGCGGTGGTGGCGAAGAGAGCAGGTCGAGTGAGGAGAGCAGATAGTCGCTCTATCGAGATCGAGACAGAAGAAGGGGTCATAGACATTTATGAACTCGAAAAGTTTCAACGTTCTAATCAGAGTACCTGCATCAACCATAAACCGATTGTTCGCAAAGGGGATTGGGTGAGTAGTGGGCAAGTGATTGCCGATGGCCCCTGTACTTGCATGGGTGAGGTTTCCTTAGGGCGTAACGTACTGGTTGCCTTCATGCCTTGGGAGGGAGAGAACTTTGAAGATGCCATTGTCATCAGCGAGCGATTAGTGAAAGAGGACATTTTTACTTCCATTCATATTGAAGAATATGAAGTCGAAGCGCGAGAAACGAAGTTAGGTCCTGAGGAGATTACCCGCGATATTCCTAATCTCGGTGAAGACATGCTCCGTAACCTTGACGAGAGCGGGATCATCCGAATTGGAGCTGATGTAAAGCCGGGTGACATTTTGGTAGGTAAGGTTACTCCCAAAGGAGAGACCGAACTTACTCCGGAAGAGAAACTTTTACGGGCTATTTTTGGAGAAAAAGCTCGTGAGGTGAGAGATACTTCTTTACGGGTACCTCACGGAGAGTACGGTAAAGTGATTGATGTGAAGGTTTTTTCTCGAGAAAATGGTGATGAGTTGACTCCCGGCGTGAATAAGTTGGTAAAAGTGTTTGTTGCTCAAAAGAGGAAGATATCGGTGGGAGATAAAATGGCAGGACGCCACGGAAACAAGGGAGTCATTGCCCGGGTCGTGGCGGAAGCAGATATGCCCTATCTCCCCGATGGTACGCCGGTTGATATTGTTCTCAATCCCTTGGGGGTTCCTTCGCGAATGAATATCGGTCAAATTCTTGAAACTCACTTGGGGTGGGTAGCGAATAAAGAGAAAACTTTTATTGCCAGCCCACCTTTTGATGGAGCAAAGGAAGAAGGAATTCTTGCGGAGATTCGAAGCGCTCAGGTCCCGCAGGAGAAGGTACCTTTCGAAGAATTTTTTGATTCTCGGATCTCCCCAGAATTACAAATCGATGTAGATGGGAAGACCATTCTCTACGATGGGAGAACGGGTGAACCCTTTGATAATAGAGTAACGGTAGGATATATCTACATGATGAAACTCGCTCACCTCGTGGAAACAAAGATTCATGCTCGTTCTACCGGACCGTATTCTTTGGTGACTCAACAACCCTTAGGAGGTAAGGCCCAGTTTGGTGGCCAACGTTTTGGAGAAATGGAGGTCTGGGCTTTGGAGGGTTATGGTGCTGCTTATACCTTGCAAGAAATACTGACGGTGAAGTCCGATGATATCACCGGACGGGTGAAAGCCTATGAAGCCATTGTAAAGGGCAAAAATGTTTTCAAACCATCTCTTCCTGAATCTTTCAAGGTGTTAGTGAAGGAGTTACAGAGTTTGTGTTTGAGTGTGAAAGTTTCTGATGCCAAAAAGAGAGAAATCTCCCTGGAGGAAATGGAAAATACCGAGGAGGAGGTAGCTGATTTAGGAGTCAATCTCCAGGGAAGAGAAAAAAAGTGAAAAAAGGGGGAAAGGCCCTTGGTAGATGTAAATGATCTTGGCGCAATTCAGATTGGATTAGCTTCCCCGGAGGAAATCCGTCGTTGGTCTCGCGGGGAAGTGAAAAAGCCGGAGACCATTAATTACCGTACCCTGAAACCGGAGAAGGACGGTCTGTTCTGCGAGAAAATTTTTGGACCCACCAAGGATTGGGAATGCTATTGTGGAAAGTATAAGCGAGTGAGAGATAAAGGAATGATCTGTGACCGTTGTGGGGTAGAAATCACCAGGTCTTCGGTGCGGAGAGAGCGCTTGGGACATATTGAGCTTGCCGCTCCGGTTTCTCATATCTGGTATTTTAAGAGCATACCCAGCAAGATGGCTCTTCTTCTTGGTATCCTTCCCAAGAACTTGGAAAAAGTTCTCTATTTCGCCTCGGGGAGGAAGAGAGAAGATTGTTATAAAGTTATCGATCCCGGTACTACCGATTTAGAGGTCGGTGCTACCATTCGCGAAACAGAGTACAAAATCTATTCGAAGTATGATCCCCAGTTCCGTGCTGAACCGGCGTATAAAATTGTTGAAGTACATCATTTCCCTTTTTCCATCGGTGACCGTCTCAGTCTGAAAGAATATACTCGTTGTCGTTCAAAATATAAGGAGAGTTTTGCGGTAGAACCCGTTGATGAGAATCATTTTGAAATTGTAGATATCAAGGTATTCCCTTATCAGCGTGATGAGGAACTTTCAGAAAGCGAAGTAAATCATTTGCGAGAAACTTTTGGGAGCCTTTTTGGAGAAACCGTTCTCTCGGAAACCGTTGAGGAGCCTTGTTACATCGTGGTTCACCCTGGGCAAACGGGTCTCAAGGTTGCCCAGATGATTTTGGAAACCGAGGCGAAACTTCTTTCTCATTATGATCCTGGATTCCGTGCGGGAGTGGGTGCAGAAGCAGTACGGGAAATATTGAAAAACATCGATGTCCATCAGTTAGCCCGAGATCTCCGGAAAGAGTTAAAAGAATCGTCGGGGGCAAAGGCGAAGAAGCTCATTAAGAGATTACAGGTAGTGGAGTCTTTTTGTAAATCTGGAAACCGCCCGGAGTGGATGATCCTCGAGGTAATCCCGGTTTTACCCCCGGACTTACGCCCTATGGTGCAGCTTGACGGAGGGCGTTTTGCAACTTCCGATCTTAACGATCTCTACCGTCGGGTCATCAATCGGAACAATCGTCTGAAACGGCTCTTGCAATTGGGAGCTCCTGAAATCATTGTAAAGAACGAAAAACGTATGCTTCAAGAGGCCGTTGATGCGCTTTTCGATAACGGGCGAAGGGGGAGACCGGTATTAGGATCAGGAAACCGTCCTTTGAAATCCTTAAGCGACATGTTAAGGGGTAAGAAGGGCCGTTTCAGACAGAATCTCCTCGGTAAGCGAGTTGATTACTCTGGTCGTTCGGTGATCGTCTCTGGCCCGCGTCTCCGTTTTGACCAGTGTGGTATTCCCAAGAAAATGGCTCTGGAGTTATTTAAGCCTTTCGTGATGAAAAAATTGGTAGATAAGGGTTTTGCTCACAATATTAAAAGCGCCAAGAGAATGGTAGAGAAGGTTCGTGATGAAGTTTGGGAAATCTTAGAAGAGGTCATTGCCGAGCATCCTGTCCTTTTGAATCGTGCTCCTACCTTGCATCGTTTGAGCATCCAAGCATTCCAGCCAGTTTTAGTGGAAGGAAACGCTATTCAGCTGCATCCCTTGGTTTGTCCGGCATTCAATGCCGATTTTGACGGCGATCAGATGGCAGTTCATGTACCTCTTTCTGCTGAAGCACAAGCGGAGGCACAGATTATTATGCTCTCCTCCCATAACATTCTTTCTCCAGCCCATGGAAAACCAATCGCCGTTCCAACCCAAGATATGGTATTAGGCTGTTACTACCTTACCTTATTGGGAAGGAGAAAAAATGGGAGCACTGTTCACCCTCAGTCTCGGCCCTCAGACGTTACTCGGTCTGAACTTGAGTTGCGTGACATCAATAACTCCCAAACTCATGACCTTGGTCCATCTCAACTTCGGTCCCGTGACTTTTCTCAACCTCAACGCTACTTTCGTGACGTTGAAGAAGCCTTGTTAGCATACTCTTTCAGAAAGTTGGATTTACACGAACCGATTTCGGTTCGGGAAATTACCGAAGCTCATCCCAAAATCCAAGAAACCACCGTAGGGAGGATTATTTTTAATCAAGTACTCCCTCCAGGGATGCCTTATTACAATGAGCCGATTACCAAAAAGAAATTGTCGGAAATCGTGGACTTGTGCTATCGAAAGTTCGGTAACCTTCAGACGGTGCAGTTACTTGACCGTATTAAGGAGTTCGGTTTTCGCTACGCTACTAAATCCGGTTCGACCATTGGAGTTTTAGATTTAGAAATTCCTTCCGAAAAATCAGAGATTATCGAAGAAGCTACCCGACGGGTCGAAGAAATTAATCAGCACTATGCAGAAGGTCTCATTACTGGTGAAGAGAGAGAGCAGAAAGTTATCGATGTTTGGACCGACGCTTCGAACAAAATTGCGGATGCCATTTTACGAAATTTAGACGAGTTTAATCCGGTCAATATGATGGCTAAGTCTGGAGCAAGAGGAAGTATTCGTCAGGTGAGTCAGCTTGCCGGTATGCGTGGCTTGATGGCCGATCCGTCAGGTCGAATTATCGAATACCCAATTCGAGCGAATTTCCGTGAAGGGTTAAGCGTTTTGGAGTATTTCATTTCTACTCATGGAGCAAGAAAAGGATTGGCTGATACCGCGTTACGAACTGCTAAGTCCGGATACCTCACTCGCCGATTGGTCGATGTAGCGCAGGATGTCATCATTCGAGAAGAAGATTGTGGTACTGAGGAGGGTATTCTCCTTGAAGATTTGCGGGATGAAAGTGATAACATTGTTGAAGCTTTTGAAGATCGAGCGTTGGGTAGGATTGCACTCCGAGATGTCATTGACGAGGGAACAGGCGAGGTCTTAGTGAGAGCAGGAGAAGAAATCGATGAGCAGGTAATCGTACGCTTCAAGGAACGAAACATTCGGAGTGCATGGGTAAGATCGGTTCTCACTTGTAAGACTCGATATGGTGTTTGTGTAAAATGTTATGGACGGAATCTTGCCACGGGACGCCTGGTGGACATCGGCGAAGCGGTTGGCATTGTTGCAGCACAATCGATTGGTGAGCCAGGAACACAATTGACCATGCGTACTTTCCATACCGGGGGAATTCGTATTGCCGGAGAAGATATCACACAAGGTTTGCCTCGCGTGGAGCAACTTTTTGAAGTGAGGAAGCCGAAAAAAGCGGCGGTTCTTTCGGAAGTGGATGGGACGGTAGAGAAAATTGAGATTATCGGAAATCGTCGCAAAATCTACGTCAAACCGAGCGAAGACGAATTGGATCAAACTACTCGTACCTATTTTGTGCCTCATGATGTGAGAATCTCTGTGACGGAAGGCGATAGAGCCAAAGCTGGAGAACGTCTCACTCAGGGGCCTATTAATCCACGGGACATCCTGAAAATTAAGGGGATTCGCGCGGTACAAAAATACCTCCTCGAAGAAATTCAATCAGTATATGTTTCTCAGGGAGTGAATATTAACGATAAACACATTGAGGTTATTATTAGGCAAATAGCGCGCCTCAATAAAGTTATGATTGAGAATTCCGGCGATACCGGTCTTCTCTCGGGAGAAATGGTGTTTTTAGAAGATTTTGAGCGAGAGAATGCTCGTATCCTCGAGGGAAACCAACTCCTCCTGGAGCGTGCACGAGAACTTATGGAAGGGCACCGGCTTGTCGAAGATGTACGAGATATTGGCGGAGAGACGATATTGCGTAAAGGGGAAACCTTAGATGAATTTGCAGTGCAAGCGCTCCTTTCGGTAGATTGCAAACCCTTCCCCATGGAACGAGGAGAAAGTATCGTTCGGGTCATCCGAGGATATAAGAACTTAGAACTCGAACTTGCCGATCGTATATGCGTGGAGGAGATAAGAGATCGCGAGGAGAAGCTTTTGGTGAAGGCCGGAGAAGTCTTGAGGCCTCTATCCCTCGATCGTGTTGCGGAAATAGGTCCGGTAAGTTTGAAGATTCGGGAAAGGGCGACTTGGGAGAAATTGCGAGGATCTATTTTAGCAGAAAACGTGCTCGATCCTCGGACCTCACAAGTGATCGTTCCTGCCTATACTCGTTTAGAAAATGAGCAGATCGATCTTTTGCAAAAGCACGAGGTTGAGAGATTAGTGGTGTGGAAAAATGTTAAGCTCTTTCCCATCAAAGAAAACTTGGTCAAAGCCCTCCGCGATGAGATTTTGGGTAAGGAGGTTGCTCGGGATGTAGTAAGCCCTCATACGGGAGAGATTATTATTCAATCTGGACAGCCTATCAGTAAGAGTTTGGCTCGCAGGTTAGTTCAAGAGGGAATCCGGGAAATCCCCTTGAGTGACGGACGTCTCTTCTCTATCGAGGGAAGATTAATCGAGATGTTAGAAAAAGAAGTAGTCGGTAAAGTTGCAGCACAGGATGTGGTATTAGGAAGAGATGGTATGGTTTTGATCAAGGCCGGTGAAGTTATTGATAGGGAAACAGTGGTAAAGATGGCCGAGGACAATGTCACAACCCTTCTTTTGCGTGAATTAGAGGGAGAGAAAGAAGTAAGAACTTTGATAGAGGAAGTGATTTATCTTCCTGGAATGAAGCAAGTCGCCACGGGAAGACCAATCGTCCTTGGTATTACCAAAGCCTCTTTGGCAGTAGAGAGTTTCCTTTCTGCTGCTTCTTTCCAACAGACTACACATGTTTTGGCTGACTCGGCGATTAAAGGGAAAGTAGATGAACTCATAGGTCTCAAGGAAAACGTAATTATCGGTAAGGTTATTCCTTCTGGGACCGGATGTAGCAAATATCGGAAGATTAAACTTTCAACAGAAGAAGCTGCTTTAGAAGAAAAATCTGCCGGGCTTCAAGAGGAGTTTATTCGTGGTTTTATAGAAGGTGAGGAGATTCCTTCCGATTTTGAGGAAGAATTAGAGGAAGAATTAGAGGAAGAATTAGAGGAAGAATTCTCTTCCTTCCCCTTGGAAGAGGAAGGAGATGAAGAATTGAATTTTGACGACGATGACGATGAAGAAATTGACGATGAAGAGGTTGATGACGGAGAATGACTTCTCGTTGACAGTTTTTGGAAATGCTGGTAAAATTCCTCCGTTGTTTTGGGAGTGGTGGGGGTGAGTTCTGAGCTATTGCACAGAGCACAACGAGTAGTAGGGATGCGGGCGACCGAGAGAGCACTCAAAAAAGGAGTAGTAGAAAGAGTATTTATTGCGTTAGACGTGGAAGAAATACTCCGAAAGAGAATAGAGACTTTAGCCAAAGAAAAGGGAGTGCCCATAGAGTACGTTCCCAAAGCACAGGAGTTAGGGAGGATGTGTGGTATAGAAGTTTCGTCTTCTTGTGCAGCTATTCTTAAAAATGTTAGGACGAGGGAGGAAGAAGATGCCGACGGTTAATCAATTGGTTCGTGAAGGTCGCAAAAAATTGAAAAAGAAAAGTGGCGCTCCGGCTTTGAAGGGGTCTCCTCAAAAGCGGGGTGTTTGTACTCGTGTTTGGACTATTACTCCTAAGAAACCTAATTCGGCACTACGAAAAGTAGCAAGGGTTCGGTTAGTGAACGGTATGGAAGTTACGGCATATATACCTGGCATTGGCCATAATCTCCAAGAACACTCTATTGTTCTCATTCGGGGAGGACGAGTAAAGGATTTACCGGGAGTGCGTTATCACGTGATTCGTGGCACTCTGGATGCTGCTGGCGTGGAAAATAGGAAGCAAGGTCGTTCTAAATACGGTGCCAAGCGACCCAAGTCGTAAAGGGAGAGTGAGTACAGTGCCGAGGAAAGGTCCAGTTGCGAAGAGAGAAATTCCGCCAGATCCGGTATATAACAATGTCGATGTGGCAATGTTGGTCAATAAAGTCATGCAAGATGGGAAAAAGACTGTTGCAGAAAGTATTGTTTATGGCGCATTTGAGATTATCCAAGGGAAGACCAAGAGAGATCCATTGGAAGTGTTTTCTCAAGCCCTCAATAATGTGATGCCGCTTGTGGAAGTCCGACCCAGGCGCGTTGGAGGAGCAAATTATCAGGTTCCCATTGAAGTGAGACCCGATCGCAGCAAGAGCCTGGGTTTGCGGTGGTTAGTAAATTATGCCCGTGAGAGGCAAGGGAAAACGATGGTTGAGAAATTGGCTAATGAAATCTTAGATGCGGCAAATGGTACAGGAGGAGCAGTCAAAAAACGAGAAGACACGCATCGCATGGCTGAAGCAAACAAAGCATTTGCTCACTATCGGTGGTTTTAATGAGGAGGTTAAAGAAAGACACGTGAGTAAGAGTATGGATAAGATTGAACAGCAATTTGGAGAGTATGCTATTTCTGATATTCGCAACATAGGAATTATGGCTCACATTGATGCCGGGAAAACTACGGTGACGGAGCGCATTCTTTACTATACCGGGAAGATTCACCGTATGGGAGAAGTTCACGAAGGTACGGCAACTATGGATTTTCTCCCCCAGGAGCAAGAGAGGGGTATTACCATTAGTTCTGCCGTGACCACCTGTTTTTGGAGGGATTGTCGTATTAACATTATTGATACGCCAGGGCACGTGGACTTTACTGTAGAGGTGGAACGCAGCTTGCGAGTGCTTGACGGGGCCATAGCCGTATTTTGTGGGGTAGGAGGAGTTGAGCCCCAATCAGAGACCGTATGGTATCAAGCCGATCGGTATCACGTTCCTCGTATTGCTTTCGTGAACAAGCTCGACAGAGTTGGTGCAGATTTTTACGCCGTGGTGGAGGCAATCCGCAAGAAATTGAACGCCAATGCCTATCCTGTTCAGATTCCTATAGGGAGAGAGACCGAATTTGTGGGGGTTGTGGATTTAATCGATTTGAAAGCGTATTTTTACGATGTTGATGAAGAAGGCTTGCAATATCGTGTTACTGAGGTTCCCCATTACATGGAAAAAGAAGTAGCATTGTATCGGGAAGCCTTGCTTGAGGCTTTAGCAGAGCTCGACGAGAATATCTTCGAGAAATATTTGAACGGAGAGGAAATAGCCGGAGAAGAGGTGCGTGCCTCAATTCGGAAGTTAACCATCCAAGGAAAATTTGTGCCGGTTTTGGCTGGATCGGCGTTGCGAAATAAGGGCATTCAATTGCTTTTGGATGCAGTGGTGTGGTATCTCCCCTCTCCTGCCGATCTTCCCTCTTTAAAAGGTATAAATCCTCGCAGCGGTGAAGAAGAAAATCGCCTTCCTCTATTGAATGAGCCCTTTGCTGGTTTAGTTTTTAAGATTGTTATGGATCCTCATGCAGGGAAAATTTCTTTCGTTCGAGTGTATTCAGGAAAGCTCAAAAGTGGAAGTTATGTGTATAACGCCACAAAAGGAGAAAAAGAGAGAGTCAGCCGTCTCTTGATTATTCACGCCAGTCGGCGCGAAGACGTAGAGGAAGTAAAAGCAGGAGATCTCTGCGGTATTGTAGGTCTTCGGAAGACTACCACCGGTGATACCCTGTGTGATGAAAAATACCCCATCCTTTTCGAATTACCCTCCTTTCCTGAGCCGGTTATCTCGGTGGCGATTGAACCCAGAACGAGGGCGGATCAAGATAAGTTAACCATGGCTCTCACGAAGCTTTCGGAAGAGGATCCCACCTTTAAAGTTCGCACGGATGAAGAAATCGCTCAGACGATTATCTCTGGCATGGGAGAATTACATTTAGAAATTATTGTTGACCGGCTTTTGCGGGAATTTAAGGTTGAAGCGAACATTGGAAGACCGCAGGTGGCTTACAAAGAAACAATCAAGGGGATGGCCAAGGGCGAGGGTAAGTTTATTCGCCAGACTGGAGGGAGAGGGCAATACGGTCACGTGGTATTAGAAATAGAACCTTATGAGGGCTTTATCTTTGAAAATCGCATCGTAGGTGGAGTTATTCCCCAGGAGTATATTCCTGCGGTACAAGCAGGTGTGAAAGAGGCGCTTGATAATGGTGTTTTGAGTGGTTTTCCGGTAATCAATTTGAAGGTTCGTCTCGTGGATGGATCATATCACCCGGTTGATTCTTCGGATATTGCTTTTAAGATCGCTGCCGCTATGGCGGTGAAGGAAGCCATTGAGAAGGCCAGCCCCACTATTTTAGAACCGATTATGAAAGTTCAAGTTATCGTTCCCCGTGAGTACCTTGGGGACGTGATCGGTGATTTAAATGCTCGAAGAGGAAAAATTGAGGGAATGGAAGCCAGGGGGGAAATACAAATTGTCAATGCCAAAGTCCCTCTTGCCAATCTTTTTGGATACGCAACTTCTTTGCGTTCATTGACTCAAGGAAGAGCTAACTATACGATGCAATTTTCTCACTATCAAGAGGTTCCTCTTCCGGTCATGCGAAAGATTATGGAGAAGAATAGATAAGAAAAAGGAGGATAACCTATGGCGAAGCAAAAATTTGAACGGAAAAAACCCCACGTCAATGTTGGAACCATTGGACACGTTGACCATGGAAAGACCACCCTCACGGCGGCAATTACCTTGATTCTCTC
>Ga0116210_1000191_pt1 | contig 66107 bp, 47 predicted proteins | sample TshhotsprinmetaG_FD_94483 | JGI IMG/M metagenome (GOLD analysis project Ga0116210, IMG submission 94483) | Hot spring microbial communities from South Africa to study Microbial Dark Matter (Phase II) - Tshipise hot spring metaG | ecosystem: Environmental > Aquatic > Thermal springs > Hot... | reverse complement strand
ACGGGCCGTGTGCAGCAGTCTGCTGCCCCTCACCCCTGCATCCCCTCTCTCGCGCGACTGCGTCGCGGGGCGAGGGGACTTACTGTCTGTCGCGCGCGTGCTCCCCTTCTCCCGCGCTGCGGGAGAAGGGGCCGGGGGTTGAGGGCCATCGGGTGGGGCACATCGCTGAGAACCTTCCCTCGCGCCCGCGCAAAGTGGCTGTTCGCCCGCTCTGTCGCTATCATCAGGGGGCGTGCAAGACGTGTCGGGCAGTTCGCCGTGCCCTGGTTTACCTCAGCTCGTGCGGCACGGAGGAGAGACCGTTTGAAGCCCTCGCCTCCTGGCTCTCCGTGCGCGGGGGGCGGGGTCAAGTGGCGCTGACGACTGACGGCTATTTCTCATCAGGAGAGAGCAAGGCGGTGCTCAATGGGCAACGTGTGTCGGTGGTGATCCCCGTTTACAACGAGGAGGCGGTCATTGGCAGCATCCTCGATCAGGTCGCCGCGCAGTCCGTGGTAGACGAGATCGTGGTGGTGGACGACGGCTCGTCCGACCGCACGGCTGAGATCGTGCAGGCGCACCCCGCCGCCCACCTGGTGGCACATCCCTACAACATCGGCAACGGCGCGGCGGTCAAGTCTGGCATTCGCGCTGCCAGCGGCGACATCCTGGTGCTGATGGACGGCGACGGTCAGCACCCGCCCGCGGAAATCCCCAACCTGCTGCAATACATGGATCGCTACGATATGGTGGTGGGGGCGCGCAGCGCCGGGTCGCAGGCCCGCTGGCACCGCACAGTCGCCAACCGGCTGTTCAACGCCTACGCTTCCTACATCGTCGGCCATCCCGTGCCAGACCTGACTTCGGGCTTTCGGGCGGTACGGGCCAGCATCGCCCGCAGCTTTCTCTACCTGTTGCCCAACGGCTTCTCCTACCCCACCACGCTGACGATCTGCCTGTTCCGCGCCGGTTACGCGGTGAAGTACCATCCTTTCGTCTCGCCCGCCCGCACTGGCGCGAGCAAAATCCGCCCTCTGCGCGACGGGCTGCGCTTCTTGCTGACGCTGACGCGCCTGGGCACCCTGTTCGTGCCGCTCAAGATTTTTCTGCCGATCAGCCTGTTGTTCATGCTGGCGGGCGGCAGCTACACCGTCGGGAAACTGGCGATGGTCAACCGCTTCAGCGGCTTCGGCGGGCTGATCTTCAGCCTGGGGGTCTTCCTGTTCATGCTGGGGCTGATCTCCGAGCAGATCGCCCTGCTGCGCTATATCAACAGCGACCGCTAGCCATGCGCATTCTGGTCGATCTGACGCATCCCATGCACGTGCACTTCTTCCGCCATGCCATCGCCCGCTGGCAACGCGAAGGGCACGCGCTATGCCTCACCAGCCGCAACAAGGACATCACCTGCGCCCTGCTGGACGAGTTCGGGCTGGAGCATATCCGCATCGGGCGGGGGGCGCGGCGTGGGCCGCTCGGCCTGGCGGTGGAGCTGATCGAGCGGGCCTGGGGGCTGAGCCGCGTTGTGCGGCGCTTCCGCCCCGACGTGGCCGTGGCCGAGGCGGGCACCTTCCTGGTCTACGGCTGCCTGGCCGGGCGCGTGCCAGTGGTGGTCTTTTCCGATACAGAGCACGCGCGGCTGTCTAACGCCATCACCTACCCGCTGGCCCGTGTCGTGATCACCCCGCGCGCTTACCGCCAGGACGTGGGGCGCAAGCACGTTCGCTACAACGGCTACCAGCAACTGGCCTACACTCATCCGGCCTACTTCACGCCCGATCCGTCCGCGCTGGCCGCCGAAGGGCTGCGCCCCGGCGAGCCGTTCCTCATCGTGCGGCTGGTCAACTGGGAGGCCAGTCACGACGTGCGCGATTTTGGCGTGCGCGATCTGCGGCAGGTGATCGAGGCGCTATCCCCCTACGGGCGCATCATTCTGAGTTCCGAAAAGCCCCTGCCGCCCGACCTGGAAGCGCTGGCCTTGCGCGGGCCACGCCGCAACATGCTACACCTGCAGGCGTTCGCGCGGCTGTTCTTCGGCGAAAGCGCCACCATGGCTGCTGAGTGCGCCATGCTGGGCACGCCGGCGATCTTCCTTTCGACTTCGCGGCGGGGCTATATTGACGAGTTGCAGGCGCGTTACGAGATGGTCTACTCGTTCAACGACCCGCGCACCGGCCAGGCCGAGGCGCTGGACAAAGCGCGCGCCCTGCTGGCCGATCCCGACACGGCAGCTCGCTGGCAGGCCAGGCGTCAGCAGATGCTCGCCGAACTGATTGACGTGACCGACTTCATTGCGCGCACCGTGCCCGCCTATGCGCGCGCTCAGGGAGAACGCTCATGAACCAGGCTGACCCAGTGGAACCAGGGCGGCAAGAGACGCCCTCACCCGGTGCTGACCCGTCTCGTCTTCCCGTCGCCAGGCAGGGCGAGGGGGAAAGTCCGGGCGTAATGAGGCCAGAGGGCGAGGTAAATCGGCTTCCGGAGACCTCTTGTGCGCCTGTCTTCGTGGTGGGCTACATGCACTCCGGCACAACCCTGCTGCACAACATCCTGGCCGCCCATCCCGTCTTCTTCGCCGCCGCCGCCGAGACGCGCTACTTCGCCTACCTGCCCTTCCTCAAGAGGCTGTACCCCGATCTCGACGAGGACGAGACGCTGATCAACCTGATCCTGATGCTGGCCGAGTTGATCGAGCAGGGCGGGCCGGATCGCCTGCGCACGCTCCCGCGCGGCTATCGTCCCGTACCGCCCCCGCTGGACGAGGCAGACGTGAGGGCCATCGTCGCCGCGACACAGCCCCGCACCCATGGTGTGGCCTTCCGCGCCACCTTCGAACACCTGACCGCCCGCGCAGGCAAAAAACGCTGGATCGAGAAGACGCCGCAGCACGTGTTCCTGGTGGACGAAATTCGGCAAAGCGTACCGGAAGCGCAGTTCGTCGAAATCCTGCGCGACCCGCGCGACATCCTGGCTTCTAAGAAGAAGCGCACGCGCAGCGTCCGCGCCACCGACCCCGCCGAAAGGCGGGTGCGACAACTGGAGCGCGTCTACGATCCCCTCTGGGATGCGCTCGAATGGCGACTGGCCGTGCGCGCGGGGCAACGGGCGCGGGCGACCTACCCCGACCACTTCTACTCCGTGCGCTATGAAGACCTGGTGCAGCAGCCAGAGACGACCGTCCGGGGTGTGTGCGCCTTCCTGGGCCTGGACTTCAGTCCGCAGATGCTCGATGTGCGCTGGTGGAACACCGCCGAAGGCGACCGCAGCGACCGCAAGGGCATTGTCAGCGATGCGCTGGGGCGCTGGACGCAGACGCTCACTCCCGCCGAAGTCGGGTTGGCGCAGCGCGTGACAGGCGGGGAGTTTCGGGGGGCTGGATATACCCCCGCGCCTGTGCCGCGTCGCGCCTGGCCGGGGATGGTCTGGCTGACGGTGCGGGCCGGGGGCGGACTGATCGATCGGCTGATGCGGCGCTGGCGACTGGGCGGGCCGCGCTTTTTGCTCAACACGCTGGTCAACTACGTCAAGGCACTGCGCGGGCTGGTGAGGTAACCCCGCCGCTGAGGGCTGCTCGGCTGGCCTCTAGGAGGCCGTTTGATACCCCCCACCCCTCAATCCCCTCTCCCTCGCGACGGCGTCGCGGGGCGAGGGGACTTACTCTCTGTCGTGCGAGTGCTCCCCTTCGCGCGCAGCGCAGGCGAAGGGGCCGGGGGTTGAGGGGGGCTTTTCAACCGGCCTCTAATCGCCGTGTTCGTCCCTATTTCCTGTGGCTCCGCGTTGTAGAGGGGCTGGTGCTGCTCTGGCGATCGTCTCCCTGCTTCTTGTAGTAGTAGTAATCGTAGCCGTAGCCGTAGCCTTCGTCGCGACGGCGCACCGCGTTGAGCACCAGACCCTTAATGTCTATCTCCAGCGAGGCCAGGCGTTCCTTGGCCCGCAGCGCGCCCGCCGGGCGAGTCTTGCCCGCCTCGATCACCATCACCGCGGGCACGCCCAGGTTCGACGCCAGCACCGCGCTGTCGGCGGCGATGAGCACCGGCGGCGTGTCAATCAGGATGATGTCAATATCCGGCGAAGAGCGGAAGAGCTTAAACCACTGCTGCATATTGGCCGAGCCGAGCACCTCCGCCGGGTTGAGCGGAAGATAGCCGCAGGGGATCAGGTACAGGCCGGGGATTTCTGTCTCGTGGATGCACTCGGCATAGGTGTCGGGCAGCCGATACAGCGAGAAACTGCTACCGCTCAGTTCGCCGGGATCGAGCGCCAGCAGGGTGGTCAGGCCGACGCGACTGTCCACATTGAAGATCTCGTGCAGGCGCGGGCGACGCAGGTCGGCATCAATCAGCAGCACGCGCCAGCCAGCCATGGCCATCGTCACCGCCAGGTTGGCCACGGTGATCGTCTTGCCGTCGCCAGGGCCAGGGCTGGTGACCAGGAACACCGCCTTGCCCCCATTGGCGGAGAACATCAGGTTGGTGCGCAGGGTGCGGTATTCTTCGGCGATGGGCGAATCCGGCTGCCGGTAGGCGATCAGCCGCTCCGAATAGCTATCGCGCGCTTTGCCGAACTTGGGGATGACGGCCAGCGTAGGCAGGCCCAGCGCCTGTGTGGCCTGGTCTACGGTGCGGATGGTGTCGTCGAGATATTCCAGTAACAGCACCAGGCCAAAAGCCAGCGCCGCACCCACCATCGCGCCCAGAACGGTCGTCTGGAACGTGTCGCGCGGCTGCTTGCCCAGCGAATGCGCCGGTTCGACAATCTCCAGCGCGTTGGTGCGTTGCTGCAGGCGAGTGACAGTGTCGCTGAACTGAGCGATATTTGCGGACGTTTCGTTGATCTGGGTGATGAGCGTGTTGTATTGCTCGTTCAGCCGTTCCAGTTCGGATGGATTGGTGGTTTGCGCGATCTGCGCCTGCAGCGCCGTCAGACGCTGGCGCGACTGTTCGAGTTGCTGAGTCAGGCGGGCGATCTCCTGGGTGGCCAGGTCTACCTGGGCCTGTTGTTCGGGCGTCAGGTTGGTGGGGCTTTGCAAGATAAGTTGTTTGGCCACCTCGTCCACCATCTGCACCACCAGGATCGGGTCGGTGTGTGTGGCTGTCAGGCGGATGAAGGTGGTGCCTTCGATGACGCTTGCTGAGAGCGAGCCGCTGAGCGCGCCAACGGAAACGGGCAGGTCGCCTTCCTCAATAGCCGCTTCCAAGACAGAGCGGCTCTTGGCGAGCACGACGTAGTTCTGCGCCAGTTGCTGGCCGGTGTAAATCTCGCCCGCGGTAGGGTTCGGAGCCTGGAAGTATGACCCAACGGAGATGGTCGCACTGGCCCGATAAACGTCTATCTGTCGGCTGGCCTGCAGGTAGGCCGCGCCTCCGGCCAGGAAGGCCGCGAGCACGAGCAACCAGAGCCACCTGCGGATAAGCCGTATATACTGGGCGAGTTCTGTTTCCATCTCCAGTTCCTTTAAGCGGGGAGCCAGAAAGTCAGAAAAAACCGGCAGCTAAGGAGATGGGCAGTGTCTGTGTGCAGTGTCCCCCACCGGTCAGCGCTGAACCGTTGTTTCCCCCAACATCCCGCCAGCTTAGATCAATCGTGATTATAACGTGAGTGAGGCCAGTGCAAAAGCGGGTTTCCCGTGGGGATGCATACACTGGCTGTCAGCGGCTGCGCTCGATGGCCCGCAGCAAAGCTGCTGACAACCGGTGCTCGCGCCCCGAATCCAAATTCCTTGTCTGTCGGTCAAATCGGTGTACACTCAGAGCGTGATACAGAGCGTTGCTAAGAAGAAAGCGACAGGGTAGATGAGCGAGCAGGACCGGACGATTCTGGACACATTGCTGAGCAATTACCGCTTCGAGTGTCAGCCGCAACCTGTACAGGTGAGTGCCTTAGAACTGACGCACGTCTTCGGCACCCAGGAGCCGGTGCGTTCTCAGCCCGACGGACGCGCGCAGTCACTGCGGGTCTTGGGCTGGCTGCACGTCGAATACATAGACGCCGCGGTGCCGCTCGACAAGCGGGGCGAGATGGTGGTGGCTATTCAGCAGCGCGCGCGGGAGCGGCTTGCCCAGAACCCGGCGCTGTCGCCGGAAGAGCATCTGCAGGTGAGCTGGTTTTTCGAAAGGACGCGCTCAGCCGAAAGCCCGCAACAACTGAGCCAACGGGTGTGGCTGGCGACAGTGCTCTACAACCTGGGACTGCGCGGGCTGGCCTTCAACGAAGAGGGAGAAATCCTGTACGAGGGGGGCCGGACGCCCCGCATCGGCGGCGCACCCGATATGGCCCTTGAGCTGGCCTGGCAATGCGCGTCGCCAGTGCTCTACACGGCCAGCTATCGCCAGGCGGATGGCGTTGTCTGGCGCGGCAAGGGGCGTCAGCGCTGGCACATCTACCGCATCACCCTCGACCCGGTGGCGCGCGTGCTGTTCGAGCGCGAAAAACCGCAGGTCTGGGAAAAAGTGGCGCTCATCGTGGCCAGCGACACTCACGCCAAGCGCCCGCAGCTACCGCGCGACTTCTACGGCGGAGACGCCTTTCAGCAGGCGTGCATAGACGCGCAGGATCAGCAGTTCGATCATATCCTGGTGCTCTCGCCCAGGCATGGCGTGCTGTCGCTGGACGACATAGTCACCTCCGATGATTCCTGGCAAAAGGTGGCCAAAAGCTGGTCCCGGACATGGGAGGCCAAGGCCCTGCAGCGCCTGGGCCTCTACCTCTATGGGACGCCGCCCACCGAGATCAAAGATCCGCACGAAGTCAACTGGTGGGCCTGGCTCAACCCGCGGTCGAGCTACGAATTGTTCTTCTTCGGCAGCGGGTTTCCGGTCGCTGCGCTGGCCAGCTTTGTTCAGGATGAGCGTTCCCGCGCTCCCATGTCTTTCCCCAAGGTGTTGCTCCACTCGCCGCGTCCGGGCTATCAGGCGGTGCAGTCCGACCTATACGACGAGTTCGAAGTATTTGACGACTTTGATGATGAGTTCGAGGCGTTCGACTTCCAGGGCCTGCCAGACCTGGACGAGCAATTGCAGCAAGACCTGGAAGAACTGTTCGCCTGGTCTGCCAGGTTCGCCGAGAGCGTCAACGTGTCGTTCCCGCCCACCGGCGACGAATGGTCTCTGACGCCCCACGAGACGATCGTCCCGGCGCGCCTGCTGGCCCTCAATACCGAGGACATAGACGAGGTGCTCGATCTGCTGAGCGATGTCGCCTTCACCCTGGAGCGTCCGCTCTCCATTCATCTGCTGCTCAACGCGCGCGCTGGCCTGCACAACCTGCTGGAGGTTGCGCACAACGTCGTGCACGACGATCGCGAGGGCATTCGCGATGTGCTCAAGCGGGTGCCTGAGCCTTCGTTGGCACGGTATATCGAGACGGCGCTCCAGCAACCCAATCGCGAAGATCGGCTGTGCAGCCTGCTGACGCTCGCCGAGCCGTTGTCTCTGCTGTCCATCCACATCTCCGAGTCGCTCAACCAGCAATTGATGGTGTGGCTGCAAACCTATCTGGCTAGTGCGTTGCAACAGCATATGCGCAAGCAGGCTGATGGCAACGGCGATCAGCCCTGAAGAGGATAACCGTTTGCGCACGGTGCGCCCGCGCCTGGAGGAAACCGACCCATGCTCACCCCGCTCGAAAAAATACTTTTCGTGATACTGGCCGCCGGGTCGCTGTATCTGGCCCGGCTTTTTTTCCGCCGCGCATTCCAGGTCATCGCGCGCGGCGAAGGGGCGCTGGTCTATAACGACCTGCCACGCCGTCTGTGGCGCGCCCTGGACGTGACCATCACCCAGCGTACCGTCTTTCGCGCCCGCCCCATCACCAGCCTGATGCACGGCTTCGTCGTGTGGGGCTTTCTGTTCTATGCGCTGGTCAACCTGGGCGACCTGATCGAAGGGTACTTTCCGGTGGAATTCCTGGGGCGCGGGGCCATCGGCGACCTGTACCGGCTGGTTGCCGATGTGTTCAGCGTGCTGGTCATCCTGGGCATGATCTACTTCCTGCTACGTCGCTTCGTCGCCAACGCGCCAGCGCTGCACTTCCGCGACAACATCCGCCTGCACGAGCGCGTCCTGGCTGGCCTGCGGCAGGATTCGCTGATCGTCGGCCTGTTCATCCTGACGCATGTGGGCGGGCGCTTCCTGGGCGAGAGCTTCTGGGTGGCGCGGCATGGCGACGATAGCTGGCAGCCCTTCGCCACGCTGGTGGCCGGGTTGTGGGGCGGCCTGGGTCACGACGCGCTGGAAGTGGGCGAACACGCCATGTGGTGGCTGGCGTTGGGCACCATCCTGGCTTTCATCCCCTATTTCCCCTATAGCAAGCATATGCACCTGTTCATGGGGCCGCTCAACTACTTCTCGCGGCCCGAACGCGCTTCGCTGGGGGCGCTCGATCCGCTCGATTTCTCCGACGACGAGCGCGAACAATTCGGCGCGGCGCGGCTGGAGCACCTGAGCAAGACGCAGCTCTTCGACGCCTTCGCCTGCATCATGTGCAACCGCTGCCAGGACGTGTGCCCGGCCTACCTCACCGGCAAGGAACTTTCGCCCTCGGCCCTGGAGATCAACAAACGCTACGAAATTCGCCAGCACCTGGCCCTGCTGGCAGCGGGCGGCGAGTCGCCGCGCCCGTTGCTGGAGTTCGCCATCACGCCCTCGGCGGTGTGGGCCTGCACGGCCTGTGGTGCGTGCATAGACATCTGCCCCGTGGGCAACGAGCCGATGTTCGACATCCTCGATATCCGCCGCGACCTGGTGCTCACGCAAGGCGAGTTCCCCGCCGAGTTGCAGGGCGCGTTCAAGGGCATGGAGAAGGCGGGCAATCCCTGGCAGATGGGCGGCAGTCGGCTGGCCTGGGCGGAGGGACTGGACGTGCCCACTGTCGAGGAGGCGGGTGAGATCGAGGTACTCTACTGGGTGGGCTGCGCGGGCAGCTTCGAGCCGCGCGCGCAGAAGATCGCGCGGGCGCTGGTGCACATCCTGCGCGCGGCGGGGGTCAAATTCGCTGTGCTGGGCGAGCGCGAGCGCTGCACCGGCGACACGGCCCGCCGCGCTGGCAACGAGTACCTGTTCTATGAGCTGGCCACCGCCAATATTGAGACGCTCAACGAGGTCAATCCGCCGCGCCTCCTGGTCACCTGCCCGCATTGCTATCACACCCTCGCCAAAGAATATCCGCAGTTCGGCGGGCACTATCAGGTCGTGCATCACACCGAGTTCATCGCCGAGCTGATCCGCGCGGGTCGGCTGCGCCTGCGCCTGCCCGCCGACAAGGCAGGGCGTGTCACTTTTCACGATCCGTGTTACCTGGGGCGGCATAATGGCCTCTACGACGCCCCGCGCGACGTGCTGAGCGTGACGGGCATGGCCCTCAGCGAGATGCCGCGGGCGCGGAGCAAGTCGTTCTGTTGTGGGGCGGGCGGCGCGCAGTTCTGGAAGGAAGAAGAACACGGCAGCGCCCGCGTCAACCTGACGCGCTACGCCGAAGCGAAAAGCACTGGCGCGGATTTGCTGGTCACTGGCTGCCCGTTCTGCCTGCGCATGTTCGCCGACGCCAGCCAGGACGCAGCGGGCCAGGATGGGCCAGCGGTGAAAGACGTGGCCGAGATCGTCGCCGAACGGCTGGGCTTGATGGGATAGCGATGGCGTCAGGGGGGCAGGGGGATGACCGAACTGCTCTATCAGCAGGATAGCTATCTGCAGACGTTCTCTGCCGAAGTGGTTGCCGTGGACGAAGAACGGCATGGCCTGGTGCTCGACCGGACGGCGTTCTATCCGGGCGGGGGTGGGCAACCGCCCGATACCGGCACGCTGGAGTATAACGGCGGCGTCTACCGCGTCGAGTGCGCTTATTCGGCGCAGAGGCAGGTGATACACATCCTCGACCTGACCGCCCCGCTCCCGCCGGTGGGGGCCGCGGTGCTGGGCAAACTGGACTGGGAACGCCGCTATCAGTTGATGCGCACGCATACCGCCATGCATATCCTGTGCGGGGTGGTCTTCCGCGACTACGGCGCGCTGGTCACCGGCGGCGACATGGAGCCGCTGAAGGGGCGCATGGATTTCGAATTCGAGACCATGCACAAAGAGCTGGTGACGACCATCGAGGAAGCCGTCAATCGCGAGGTGGCCAACGCTCGCCAGGTGCGCGTCGCCATCCTGCCCCGCGAAGAAGCCTTCCAGATTCCCGACCTGATCCGCACCAAGATCAACCTGCTGCCGGCGGGCATTCGCCAGGTGCGCGTGGTGGAGATCGTGGGGCTGGACATGCAGGCCGACGGAGGCGCACACGTCCGCAATACGTCCGAGGTCGGGCATATCCGCGTGGTGGACTACAAGAGCAAGGGGCGGATCAACAAGCGCATCTATATCGAACTGGAGCCGTGAGGGGGCATTTCAGTTCAGTGCACGAGCGCAAGCGAACTGAGGCGGATTTCTGAATGCGAGCAGCGCTGACCTCACCCCCGCGCCGGGCACATCGCTGACACCCCTTGCCCGCACCCCCTGCGAGAGTCCGCTCGAAGCCTCTCACAACAGGATGCGATCCACCGCGGCGGCCAGTTGAGCCAGGTTGCGCACCTGATATAGCTCGCTGCACAGCGGCGCATAGATCAGCATATCGCTGTCGCCGGTGCCCCACTGCGCCGGATATTCCGGGTTCAGCCAGATCAGGCGGCGCGCGCGGCGGCTCAGGCGACCGAGCACGTCCAGGGCCGGATCATTGTAGTTGTTGCGCCCGTCGCCCAGGACAATCAGGGTGGTGCGGTGATCGACTGTGTCCAGATAGCGCGCCTCGAACTGCCGCAGGCTGGTTCCCAGGTCGGTGTTGTAGTAACCGGGCGGTAACTTGGTCAACACCACGTGAACAGCCTGATCGATGGGGTGCGCTGCCAGGTCGGGCGTCACGTCTTCCAGGTGATCAATGTAGGCGAAGCTGCGCGTCTTCTGCACCTGATCCTGCAGCTCGTAGAGCAGGCGCAGGAAGAATTCGGCGACCGGCCTCATGGAGGTGCTCACGTCGAGCAAAACGACCAGCTTGGGCTTGAGGCGGCGCTGACGGAAGCGCATTTCGAACGGCACGCCGCTATAGCGCAGGTTGGCGCGTAGCGTCGCCTTGGGGTCGAGCTTGCCCCGCTTGCCCCGTTTCTGACGCAGGGCCGCCCGCGTGCGCAGACGGGCCGCCAGCCGACGCACCTGCTCGCGCAACTGCTCCATCTCCGCCGGTGACAGGCTGCTGAAGGGGCGTTCGAGCAGGTCGTGACGGGGTGGGCGACGCTGCGCCTGCTCAACGCGCCGATCTTCCAGGCGCTGCCCGGCGAAGTCGGCCAATTGCTGTTGCAGGCGCGCCTGGTTTTCGGCCACCTGCTGCCGCAGTTGCTCGATGGTTTCCGGATCCATGCCCGCTACGGCCAGCATTTCCCACAGTTGCTCCAGCAATTCCTGGAGTTGCTGCCAGTCCAGCAGGGCCAGCAGGCGGCGCGCGGCGCGTTGCACCTGACCGGGCGACTGCGGCGACATCTGATCCAGCCCGGCCTGTTCGGCCAGTGCCTCCAGGTCTTCCTGAGAGGGCTGCTGACCGCTGAGCAACCATTGCAGCAGACGTTGCAGGTCGCGGGCCAGTTCGCGCAGCAGTTCTTGCAGCGCCTCCTGCAACTGCTGTTGCTGCTCTGGCGACAGGCCGCTCTGCGGGTCGAGCAAAGGAGGCGCAAACGCGCCGAAATAGCGCTCGAATAGCTCCTCGAAGGTAGGGAACGCCTCAGCGTCTTTGATCAGCGTCGAGCGCAGGCTCAGGCGGAAGGTATCGCGGTCGCGCACGCCGAGTTGCTCGATGGCCCGCCAGGCATCCTGACTTTCGGCCAGGGAGACGCGCACACCCGCCGCCCGCAGCGCCGCGATGAACCTAGCGATACGGTCTTCCATTGCCACTGCCTCCTTCGCTGCGCCGCAGCATCCGGCGTGCCCGTTCGACATCCGCCTCGTACTTCAGCAGCACGGTGAGCGTGTTGTCCAGTACGTCGGGGTCAAGCGCCTGTGCGTTGAGGGCGACCAGCGCGCGCGCCCAGTCGAGCGTCTCGCTGACGCTGGGGTTCTTCTTGAGATCAAGCTGTCGCAGCGACTGCACCACCTCGACCGCCTGTTGCGCCAGGCGGGGGGCCAGTTCGGGCACTTTCAGCCGCACGATCTGCAATTCCTGGGCGGTGTCGGGGTAGTCAATGTAGAGATACAGGCAGCGCCGCTTGAGCGCTTCGCTCAGCTCGCGGGTGTTGTTGCTGGTGAGGAAGACCGCCGGGTGCTGCCGCGCGGCAATCGTGCCGATCTCCGGAATGCTCACCTGAAAGTCGCTGAGCACTTCCAGCAAGAAGGCTTCGAACTCAGCATCGGCGCGGTCAATCTCGTCAATCAGCAGGGCGGTCGGGTGCTCGTTTTGGATCGCTCGCAACAGGGGGCGCGCCAGCAGGAAACGGTCGGAAAAGAAGACGTCTTCCTCGCGGGCCAGCCGATCGGCGGCCTCGCCCAGTGAGCTGGCGTCGGCCAGCAGATCGGCCAGCTTGTCGCGCAGCAACTGCGTATAGAGCATCTGCTTGGCGTACTCCCATTCATAGAGCGCCTTGCTCTCGTCCAGCCCCTCATAACATTGCAGGCGCACCAGTTCGCGCCCGCTGGCGGCGGCCCACGCCTTGCTCAGTTCGGTCTTGCCGACACCGGCAGGGCCTTCGGCCAGGATGGGCTTGCCCAGCTTTTCGGCCAGAAAGACAACAGTGGCGATCTCGTCGTTGGCGATGTACTGCTGCCCCGCGAGCGCCTGACGGACTTCCTCTACTGTGGCGAACATCGCGTTTTTTCCTTCCTCAACCCCGATTCCACTACGTTGCAGACCCGGCGCTGGCCAGACCCTGCTTGCTCAGCCCGCTGGAGCGGGGGCGCTAACAAGACTGGGCGCACCCTCTCAATATTTTACGATATTATTGTGATTTATATCAATTAAGCGTCTGATGAGAAAAAGATACATTTTACGAAAGTTCACGTTCGGCTGATAATGCAGCAGACAAGGCGCTTAATTTGAGGGCGCGCGCAACATATGACGGGCCGTGTGCTGGGCTGTGATTGACCTCACCCCCAGCCTCGCTGCGCTCGGCTTGGAGGCGCGTCAGCGCCGAGCGGGGGTGAGGTAAGTTCCCGCACCGGGCACATCGCTGACAACCCCCGCTATATCACCACGCGCGGGTACATCTTCGCGCCGATCAGGAGCAGCCCGGCGCTCACCAGCACCAACACCCCGAAGTCTACCAGCAGCCCGGTCGCGCTGCTCTGCCCGATCATCAGGGCGCGCAGCATATCTACTTCGTAGGACAGGGGGTTGATGCGCGCCAGCACTTTGAGCCAGTCTGGCATGATGTCAATGGGGTAAATGGCGTTGCTGGCGAAGAACAGCGGCATGGTCAGCACCTGCCCGATGCCCATGAAGCGCTCGCGGGTCTTGACCAGGCAGGCAATGATCAGCGAAAACGTCGAAAACAGGATTGCCCCCAGGATCACCGCCGTCAGCACGCCGAGCAACGCCAGCGGGTGCAGGTTGAGGTTGACGCCCAGCAGCAGCGCCAGCAAGTAGATGAAGGTCGCCTGTGTCAGCGCCCGCACGCCCGCCGAAAGCGCCTTGCCGAGCACTAGCGCCGCGCGCGGCGTAGGACTGGCCAGGAACTTGTGTACGATCCCCAGGTCGCGCTCCCAGATGATGGCGATGCCGCTGAAAATGGCGATGAACAGCACGCTCTGGGCCAGAATGCCGGGAGCCATGAAGTCGAGATAGGGCACGTCGCCCGTGGGGATGGCCCGCGTGCGGGTGAAAACCTGCCCGAAGACCAGCAGCCATAGTGCCGGTTGCACCGCCCGCGTGATCAACTCAGTGGGGTCGTGCCGCAGCTTGCGCGCCTCCAGCTCGGCGATGACCAGAGTCTTGCGCAGGAAGTTGACGAAGGTGTGCAGACCGGTCAGCGGGCGCAGCAGGCGTTGGCTAGCCAAGCCGCCGCGCGGTACGCCGTGCTCTTGCAGCGTCACGGTAAGTCCCTCCGGATTCCAAAGCACTGCCCGAATAGTGAATGAATACATCGTCCAGCGTCGCGCCTTCTTTGGCCAGCGACGCTTTGAGGGCAGCGGGTGTGCCCATCGCCGCCACGTTGCCCAGGTGCATGATCGCCACATGATCGCACAGCGCGTCGGCTTCTTCCATCAGGTGCGTGGTCAGGAAGATCGTCATGCCGTAGTCGGCACGGAGCTGCTGCACGTGCTCCCACACCAGGCGGCGCGCCGCCGGGTCCAGCCCCACCGTCGGCTCATCCAGGAACAGCACGGCAGGTCGGTGCAACATGGATTGCGCGATCTCCAGCCGCCGGATCATGCCGCCGGAGTAGGTGCGCACCAGTTGATCGGCGGCGTCGGCCAGGCCCATGAAGGCCAGCGCGTCGCGCACGCGCTTTTCGCGCTCGCGGCGCGGGACGTCGTAGAGCTTGGCGAAGATCAACAGGTTCTCGTAGCCGGACAGCGTGCCGTCGGCGGACACCATCTGCGGCACATAGCCGATCAGCCGCCGCACCTGACCGGCGTGACGGGTCACGCTATAGCCGGCGATCTGCGCGTCACCCGAAGTGGGCGGCAGCAGCGTGGTCATCATCTTGATCGCGGTGCTCTTGCCCGCCCCATTCGGCCCCAGCAGCCCGAAGATTTCGCCCTGCTCGACGGACATCGTCAGGCGGTTCACAGCAACCAGCGTCCCGAATTGTCGCGTGAGTTCTCGTGTTTCCAGGATGGGCACTCGGTTCACCTCTCTTGCGGCTCGATGGCCGTGTCCAGCGCGCAGACCCGCTGCAACAGGTGCATGGCGGCGATCACCGTCTCGCATTCCTCAGGCGAAAGCGTCGCCAGGCGCTCCATCAACCGCGCTCGCGTGGCCCCGGCTGCCGCGTCCAGCACCGTTTGCCCGTCCGACGTGATGCCCAGGATCATCCGGCGGCGGTCGTCGGGGGCGCTCGCCCGCACGAGCAGGTTGCGTTCCACCAGCCGGTTGACCAGTCTGGAGGTCGAGGGGAGCGTCAGGCCCAGATGCTCGGCTACGTCCGAAAGCGAGGCTCCGGCGCGGCGACTCACGTAGAGCAGAGCGCGGAACTGCGGCACCGACAGATCGGGCGAGCGATGACTGCGCATCTCGGCACGGATCAGCCGCATCACCAGGGGGACAGTCTCCATGACCGCCCCGGCACATTGCTCGGTCATCAGCGGATCACTTTCCTTTTCTAATAGTTGCATATTCTAAGTATAGGCAATGGCGGGAGATTTGACCAGGGTGAAAAGGGCGAGGGTCGGCGACTGTTTGAGGGGATTTGGGGAGCGGATCGCTTATGAGAATGATTGTTCTCGTCAGTCATCAAATCAAGGGCTGCCAGCGTGACGGCAACCGCCCCTACTCCAGCGACATCTCGGTATCCACGCAGTCCAGCAGGGGCAGCAGGTCGGCGCGCGCCTTGGGTTGGCGCTTCTTGCCGTAGTAGAAGGTGTCCGCCTGGCAGACGTGACGTACCCAGGCGAAAGGGTTGTCCCACTTCGACCCCGCCTGCTGCACCTCGTAGCGCGTACGGCGCACCAGCGCCAGCGCCGACTTGAGGTGATACAGCGGGTCTTTGCGGGCCAGCAGAGGGTCTGGCTCTGGAGACTGGCGCAGGAACTGCAACGGCCCCGGATACAGCAGGCGACGAAACACCAGCCGCAGCCATAGCCCCGGCCCGCCCGGCCAAGCTTCGGGGTGCTCCTTGAGAATCCAGGCCCACATGGTGTCAATCGGCGTGTGCGCGCTGCGAGGGAAGCACCCTTCGCGCTGCAGATTCCTGGGCCGCAGTGGTTTGAGGGCGGCGCTCAGTTCGGGGATGGCGTGTTCGGAGTCCCAGCGCACCTGGCCGAGCGTCAGCAATGCCCGCTCAAGGCGCGTCTCCAGCACGGCCAGTTGATGGATTTCGGCGCGTTCGCGGGCGCGCCGCTGCGGATCGCGCCCCTTGGGACCCTGCGCGCCGGGCAACGGCGATTCCTGCCCCCACTGCACGCCATATTCGTGCACCATCTCCAGCCAGAACAGATCGTCTGTCTCCAGATGATAGGTCGCGTCGTCCAGACCGGCGTCGGGGGCCGTGGAGGGGATGCGTCGCACGCCCCGGCAGGGAGGCGGTACCAGCCGCTCCAGCCAGTTGTCGGGGCCGGAGGGGTGCCGGTCGTGCGCCAGCGGATCGGCGGCCACCCAGTCCACATTCTTAGGGTCCTGGCCGGTGACGCGAGCCGAGAAGCGCGCGTCCCAGCGTCGCCCGAAGATGCGTCGTCCGCGCACCAGTTTTCCGGGGAGCGAGAAAACCTTCTCCACCAGGCTCACCCGCGCCGAGGCGGGATAACCCTCGATCTCCCAGGCGAAGTAGGACGCCGACGATCCCCGCGCCACATAGACCAGGGGCCGACCGGCGGCGGTCTTCTGGACATCCGTCCACAGGCGGCGGTAGCCGTCTTCGTGCGTGGCATAGCCCACGTCGAGCACCTGCACGCCTGTCAATAGGGTCAACTCGTCCAGGGGGCGCGTTTCGGCGAAAACCTGCTCGCCGAGTTCCAGCAGAATAGTGATCACTTCCCAGTCGCCCTCATGACGGTTGGCCCAGTCGTCGTAGTAGTAGTGAAACCAGTATTGCAGCGCCACCCGCGAACGCCGCACATCGTATGGCCCCTGCGCCAACCCCCGGCGCAGCAACGCTTCGGTGGCCGAAAGCCGCGCGTCGAGGGGAGCGCGCCCCTGGACCAGGCGTCCGTAGACCACACACCGCCGCACGTCCGGCGCGGACTCCGCCAGCAGTTTGAAGTAGCGCCGCCAGAAAGCGATGTTGTCGCCGCGCCCCAACGGTAAATCGAACCCCTGCAGGCGCTGACTGAGTTCCTGCTGGATCAGGCGCGTGCGCATGGCCCGCCGCAATTCCTCTGCGGTCAGCCCGGCATAGCGCGGGTCGTCGCCATATGCCTGCACCGCCTCTTCGACCTGCGCCTCGCTGATGGCCAGGCTGACCGCGGCGATCTCCTCTTGCAGGCTCCGTCGGCGGAACCAGCGTTGCGGATGGCTCAGCCGGTAGAGAGGACGATAGCGGGGCCGCGCTTCCTGCAGGAAGAACTCGACCGCGCGAGGATGGTAGGAGCCGCGCATGGTGTAGATGGCGTCGCCTTCGTCCGGGTAGGGGGCCTGTCGCTCAAGCTCTGGGAAGAGCACCAGCACCGGCGCGTAGCGCTGGAGCAAAATCTGGCGCTCGGCAGGCAGTAGATATCCGCGCGAATCGGGCATGGCAGGCTCCTGAGGGAAGATAGTGGCGCAGCGCGCTTGAGTTCATTATAAGTCCTTCCTGGCCGGAACACAGCAAGGGGCATACTTTGAGAGGCGCGCGAACTGTGACAGGACGTGTGCTGGGCTGTGATTGACCTCACCCCCGGCCTCGCTTCGCTCGGCGCTGGCGCGCCAGCGCCGAGCGGGGGTGAAGTGAGCGCCTCCGCATCAAGCACATCGCTGAGAAGCTTTGCACGCACCCCCTGACATCAGGCCCACACCTGAAAAACAGGCCAGTTCCTGCCGAAAAACGGAACTGGCCTGCAGGGCCGGGAGGGTAGGGTTTTTCAGGCGGTCTCTAATACATCGCCCCGCGCCAGACCGCATCCAGCGTTTGCAGCGTCACCAGGTTACGCATGGTGTAGCCCGTCGAGAGATAGGGTGCAGTCAGGTAACAGGACGTGCCATAGGGCGGCTCGCCCAGGTGAAAACCGTCCGGCTCCAGCCCATGATTGGGCAGCGATTCCAGCGCCAGCCACAGGTTGATCAGCGGGATGTTGTAGTCCAGAGCGATACGCACCACGATCTGATTGTAGAGGATGGTGCGATCCCAGAAGCCCCGGTTGCCGGGAAATGTGCTGAGGATAGGGATCACGCCAGCCTCGATGGTCTTGTCCACTATCTCCCGCATGTAGTGATCGAACTCACCGGGCGTCATCACCAGCAGGTCGCTGGTGCCGAACATGATGATCGCCACGCTGGGCCGGTGAATACGGAATTCGCACTCCAGGGGCGATTCGCCCGGCTGACATACCGCGGGGTTGGCCCACTCTGGCGCGATCACGGCGTTGGCGTTGAAGCCGTTGTGCGTCGCCTCGCTATCGTAGGCCAGCGACTCGCCGAAATGATTGATCACCGCCTGCAGGTAGCCGTAGCCGCCCAGATTGTATTGGCCCCAGGCGAACGGGTTGAGGAAATACCAGTGCTCGGACGAGCAGTCACCCACCTTGGCCACCACATGGGGGTTGTTGCCCCTGGCCCGTCCGTCCAGGAAAATCTGGCGTGCGCGGCCCGTCGCCCGCCCCACCACCGGGTAGGCGGTCAGGTCTATGCCCGCCACCGTAGAAAGGTCAAAGCCGCCGAGGGGAATACCTGCGTAGGACGCTTCGGCAGCAGGCGCGGCGGGTGCTGCCCTCGCACCGGCGGGCAAAATCTCGTCGCTCAGCGGCAGGCTGAAGGCGCTCCCTCCGCTGAACTTCAAGTACAGGCTCGCCAGCCAGCCGCGCAGCGCCCCATCCTGCGTATGCGCCAGCACCCACGAGGCATCGCCATTGCGAGCTTCCGGGATCAGCACCGTGCCCGGTCTCACCTGACCCAGCACGCTATGTCCCGTGCCCGGCCCGGCCCGCACGTTCATCTGATAGCGGGGCGTGGCCGTTAGCCCCTCCGGCGCGGGCGCGGCGGCCTGCGGCGCGGCAGGCGCGGCCCCGCCGATGATCTCTTCGCTAATGGGCAGCAGCGCCGCGCTAACTCCCGGCGCATATTTCAGGTACAGGCTGGCCACCCAGCCGCGCTGCGCCCCGTCCAGAGTATGTGCCAGCAGCCAGGACGTATCGGCGTTACGGGCCTCCAGGGTCAGCGCGGTGCCAGCGGGCAGGGTGACGATCACCGCGAAGCCCGTGCCGGGGCCGGTGCGCATGTTCAACTGGTAGGCAGTGCTGGCGTCGCCCCCCTGGGCATGGGCCAGCGGGCCGATCGGCGCGATCAACAGCAGGGCGAGCGCCAGAATTGCAATTCGACGAAGCATTCGCACACCTCCTCTCGGCCAGTGTCCGCGATACCCGCCAGAAAGGGATGGGCTGGCCTGATCATCACTGTACCTGATGTGCTGCTCGCTGTAAACAGCCCTTTGGTAGGCGTTTTGCAGACGGCAGCGCTTTTTCCCTCACCCCTCAATCCCCTCTCCTTCGCGACGGCGTCGCAGGGCGAGGGGACTTACTTTCTTTCGCCCAGGCACTCCCCTTCGCCCGCCCGCTGGCGCTGACCTCACCCCCGCTCGACGCTGGCGCGCCTCCAAGCCGAGCGTAGCGAGGCTGGGGGTGAGATCAATCACAGCGCTGCACACGGCCTGACACAGTTCGCGCGCGCCCCCTCATATCGCCCCCTTGGACAGCTCCCGGCGGGCGGCTATAATAGCGCCGCCCGTGTCGCTGACGGGCGACCCGATGCACAGAAAGGGGCAGGGGGTTGCAAGGCTTCGCTCAGGCAGTTCTACGCAGTTCGACGTTGCGCGCTCCGGCGCTGCTGACCTGGTACCGGCGGCTGCGCCCGCTCTTCGATTCTCGCTATACCTGGTGGCTGCTGCTGGCGCTGGGGGTGGCGCGGGCGGCCATTTTTCTGATCGCCTATCCGCCAGCGCACGGGGCGGACTCCACCGACTATTTTCTCTACGCCGCGCAGTTCGAGGGACTGGATGCGCCGATCGTCTTCGAGCTGATCTACCCGTTCTATCCCCTGCTGATCTACCTGACGCACTATGTGTTGGGCAGCATCTACTGGCTGATTCTGCTGCAGGTAGCCCTGTCCGCCCTGCAGGGGGTGATCTTCTACTGGGGCATCCGCCCCTACAGCCCGGCGCTGGCCTTCGGCACGGCCTTGCTGGTGTTGGCCGACCCGCAGACCGGCATCCTCTATAATTTCACCTCCACCGAGCCGCTTTACATGTTCACGCTGAGCCTGGCCTTCAGCGTCTTTCTGATCCAGGTGCGGCGGCCCAGCGGACGGCGTCTGCAAGCGGGCGACGTGGCGCTGGGGGTATTGCTGGCGCTGGTGCTGCTGATTCGCCCGGTGGGGCGCTACCTGATCGTGCCCTTCGGCCTGCTCTTCCTGCTGAGCACGCGCTCGCTCTGGCGAACGGCGGCCCTGGGGGGCAGCTTTGCCCTGGCGCTGGGATTGTTCATGCTCTTCAATCGGGTCGTCTTCGACCGGCTGGAACTCAATGGCGGGGGCAGCTTCATGCTGGGGCGACCGCTCAAGCTATCTGGCCTGCTGGAAGCCGACAACGGCCCGGCCTCGGCGGAACTGATCGCGCTGCAAACCGCCTGTCCTGAAGGGGAAAGCCTCAACCTGTGCTTGGTGCGGCAGAAAGGTGACTGGCCGACCGTGCGCAGCCTGTACGCACGTGCCTACCGCGAGATGCTGCAGGCGCATCCGGTGGAGTTCGGTCGGCAGGTCCTGGACGCTTTCACGGACTATCTGCGGCAGCATGGTCTGCAGTATAGCGGCAAATTGTTGCCCAGCGACGTGCAGTGCGCCGACGTGGAAGAACGGACAGCTCGCCTGACGCGCGAATACCTGGAGAAAGACTGGATACTCTACGGGGCCAACCAGGTCAGCGCGGAGACACTGCGCCCCATCATGCGCGACATCACCGCAGCCATGTGCCCGCCCTGGCCCGATAGCTGGGCAGTGCGCCGGTTGGTGGATCGCGTCGCGCTGCGCTATCGCTCGTTGAGCCGCCCACACCCTTATCAGTGGTATGCGGCGGTGGGGGCGGTTGTCTTGCTGGTGCCCTGGGCGCGACGTGCTCTGCCCCTGGTGCTGAGCGCGGGCGCGGTGGTGGCCAATCACGCGGCGGCCAGCGCGGTGGTGCTCAATGTGCAGCCGCGCTATGTCGCTGTGGCCAACCCGTACAAGGGGGTGTTGCTGCTGGCCCTGGCCTGGGTGCTGGGAACGCTGGCGCTGCGCCTGCTGGACGAATGGCTGGCCCGCCGCACAGGCGTATCGCCTCAGAGACCATTTCAGAAATCCTGAACGGCTGGGCTACCTCACCCCCAGCCTCGCTTCGCTCGGCTTGTCCCCTCTCCGGCGCGGGGAGGTCAACGCTGCTCGCACTCAGTTTGAGGGTGCATTTCACAAAGGTTCACCCCAGAGCACGGCTGCAGCGATCCGCCTCAGTGCGCTTGCACTCGTGAACTCAACTGAAATGCACCCGCTGCCGCCTGCACGCTCGTACCAGGACCAGTGCCGCTCTAACGGTCTTGGCGTCCGCTCATCGCCTTGGCCTTGACCGGGCCATCAAGGTAGAGTGAAGAGAGTGTCCGTGCGAGGTTGGCTATCGGGATGAAACGATAGCACATAGTCAATCAACGTGTTGAGTTGGCGATCGGGGATATCCTCATGGGTGAAAGCATCCATATCTTCCGGGCCATCGCGCACGGTCTTGGCAATCTTTATGGCGTTCAACGCCTCTAGAGCCGGGGCGTCTTCAGTTCCCCTCCCTCGTTGACCGTGGCACTCTTCGCAGAATTGTTTGTAAAGCTGTCGCCCACTCATGCCGTCGGTGGGGTGGGGACTCGGTGGATCATAGGGGAATTCGGAACCCGTCAACACCATCACTGTCTCTGGGCCCTGCTGCTCAGCCGAACCCGCCAGCGACTCAGTGTCATCGGCTATCGGCTGGTGATCCGCCGGGTTCTCCTGGAGAGCAGATGCCGCCGCCAAGGTCATCTCTTCTTCCGGAATCATATCCAGGGCCTCTACGCGGACTGCAACCTCATCCCAGGAGCCAACCTTGAGGACTGCGATCAGGCTTTCGATTTGCTGCCGGTTCAAAGACCCTCCCTCGTCGAGATGAAAGGCTCTCATATCGGTATTGTCTCGTCCACGCGCAATCACTTTGTATAACCAGCTTTCATCCTGGCCACGGATGTACTCCTGGTCGAGCTTGCTGGCCCCCTCCTGAATCTCACCCTGCCCACGCGAACCATGACATTCTGCACAATGGAGAGCGTACAGGTCCATGCCGCGCATTAGGGCTTGTTTTTGTTGTCTGGCCCTGGCTTCTGTCTGTCGTGCTGGTTCCCTGAGCGCGATGATGGTCACTATCAATATGACTACAACGTTGAGGATAATCCCAACCCGAGCTATTCGCTGTGTCATATCGCTCACTCGCCAGACCAATACGTGACATCATCAGGGCTAACGTGGATACGTTCAACCAAATGACCTGTGTCAACTTCAATCTCGGTGGCGCTTATGTTGAGGTGAAACCGTCCCAGGGGACGTAACGCAGGTGTATTCAGCACAGCGCCGGTTCGATCGAACCGCGAGCCATGACAGGGGCACACAAAGCTGCCCTCCTCATCATCCCAGGACACTACACAGGCCAGATGGGTGCACTTGAGGTGCAGCGCCAGAAAACCGCCATCGTCCAGGCGCACTAAAGCCAAACGCGCTTCGGGAAACAAGGTGAGCGTGCCTGGGGAAAAATCATCTGGCCGTCCGACAGCAATAGTTGTGCCAGCTGGGTTATCTGCTCTGCGCGATCCCCAATAACGGAGTGCCACCAGTATCCCCTCGCCTGCGGTGAGCACTCCCAGTCCCAACCATATCTTCCTCAGAAAGCTTCTCCGTGAGAACTTACTGTCTGCTGAAAGCTCCTGCTCTGCCAGTTGAGGCTTACTGATCATCTATACCTCCCAAGGCCACATTAGAGCCATGTTCTGGCCTCGAAAGAAAAGGCCGATCGCAGTCAGCGTGACGAAAGCCGCGAACAGCAGCGAAAACAGCGCCATGTTGCTCTCGCTGGCAGTAGCACCATGTGCCCGTAATGCGAGCCGGAAAATAAACAATCCCAGTAAAGTAGCGAGCAGCGGGATGAGACCGGTGCTGATGCTGTTTGGCAAGAAAGATAGCAGGCTGGGTAGATCAAGCCAGTATTCGTCTATTACTACCATCAGTGTCGTCCAAACAGTGCCAACCAGCAGGCCCAGCCCAGCCAACCGACGCCCACGCGCCGATCGAAACCAGATTCCGGTCACGTTCGGGTCTCGGTCGGGGTCGAAGTCGAGGTAGGGCAACAGCACCAGCGCAAGCAGTGTGAGCGCGGGGATCACAAACGAAGCGTAAACGGGGTGAAAGTGCAGTAGCAATTCCTGGAAACCTACAAAATACCAGGCAGCTTTGGCCGGGTTGGGTGGGTGATGCGGATCCGCACTCTCAAGTAGCGGCGCATTAACTGTGCCTGACCATAACAGCAGCAGTGCCAGAACTATCAATCCACCGGTAACCTCCAGCACTACCAGATGGGGAACCGTCGTCACGTACTTGAGCTGCCGCTTAGTGGGGGGATCCTCGTCCACTGCGCGGGGAATGCTGATCGTATCTTTGCGGACGCGCCAGATATGGAAGGCAACGATGACGAATATGCTGAAGGGCAGGACAGATATATGAAACGCAAAGAAATTGCGCAGCGTGCTTGCACCCACTTCCGGTCCACCCAGCACAGCTCGCCTGATGGCTGGCCCTGCAAGAGGAATATAATCGAGCATGCTTGTGACGATGGTGACCGCCCAATATGAGAGCTGATCCCAGGGCAGCAAGTAGCCAGAGAAATTTGCCCCGGCCACCAGCAGCAATAGAGCTAGGCCAAGCACCCAGTTGAACTCACGGGGATGGTGGAAAGCGGCTGTATAAAAGACGCGCAGCATATGCAAAACAACCAGGATCAACAGCAGATTGGCGCTCCAATGGTGCAAATTGCGCACAAACTGTCCCAACCATATTTCGGTCTGGAGAGTCTCAATACTCTTGTGTGCCTGATCGGGCGTAGGGGTATAAGCGAACAGCAACAGCGCCCCTGTGATCGCCAACACACCTAACAGCAGGATACTCAGACCGCCCAGCCCAAAGGTGTAGGTCACTTTGAGCGCGCGGAGTGGAACCGTGGTTGGATGCAAATGTAGCAGCAGATCATTAAGCACCAGTTTCATTCGACCCTGATCGTCGGTTGGCCAGGTCATACGCCAGATAGAACGGCGAATTCTATTCAAGAGGTTCATAGGCAACCACCGGTCTTGAGAGTAACTAGACGCAATGATGATGGGATGCAAACCAACACGAGGAGAACAGCCCGGCATGACTCGCTGCCGGGCTGTTCTTAGGTCGGAGTGAACTTAGCCAGCGAATACGGCGTCGAACGAACGGATCGCTTCCCAGATCTCCTGGCTATCACCGACACCCAGTTCGATCCATGCGATGTTGAAGCTTTCATCCGCGTTCTGGGTCACTTTCGCGGCGTAGAGCGTGCCATAGCTCAGGTCTCCCGCGTCCTCGGCGACGAACTTGTACAGAATGCGGTTCGTGCCGTCGTCGCCATAGTAAGCGGTCTTGCCATCGGGCATTACTAGCGCCATCTCCATGCTAAAGCGGCCCATTGCGTAGTGCTTGACCACCTGGGTACCCACGCCAGGAGCCGGGATCAGCTCGACGATGTAGCCATAGTCGTAGGGGTTGGCCGGATGTCCCAGATATTCGGACATGGCACCCTGCGCCTGACCAGTCTGCCAATCTTCCACCGTTTCGGCTGGATATTCTTCGCTGGTCAAACCGGTATTCCAGGGGGTCACGCTGGCATTGCAGTTGTTCCATGTGCCCCTTACCGCGTCAAAGACCACCCGTTCGCCCTCAATGGCCTGCCACATCCCGCTGGCATCGCGACGGAGGTAAAGCTTGCTGACCGCTCCTGGGCGGCACTCAAAGTTGGTGTAGAGATAGCCCTCGTTGGCGGTAATCGGCAGCCACATGTTCCCGTCTGGATCGTTGCAGAAGAACTGTGTGGAACCATCCACTCTGCGCACTTCACCAAACGCTGCACCGTCAGGGGCATTGGGGATCGGCTCGCCAACGCGGCCTAGCTGGACGTAGGTTGCACCAGCCGGGACCTGTACAACCAGCTTCTGGTCGCCCTGGGGTACAGGGACTGGCTCAAAATCGTCGTTGGCTGTCAAGCCTACGACCACACCGACAACACCGCGGTTGTAAGGATAAATAGCCCGTGGGCTGGGGTGTTGCACGTTGAAGAAGATGGTGCCGTCGTCGGTGATCCGCAGACCGGTAACCTCTGCGCCGAGCGGCACTGTGGCAAAGCGCTTGAGCGAACCGTCAGCCGGATCATACACGAAGAGGGCGTTATTCTCATGATTGTCGGTGTCTTCGCCAATCCATATCCGGCCACGCGCATCTACTTCCAACCCATCAGGATTAGCAATGTTGTTGACGTCACAGGGATTCGCCGGATCGTCGGTTGTCGGGCCGCCAACCACAAGGGGTTTCAGGGTGCTGATGTTGTAGGTAGCATCGAGCGACGCCTGATAGACGATACCGCACTTGTTCTGGGGGACGTTGATATCGCCCTCTCCGTCCGACATCCCCTTTGAGATTTCGCTCATAGCGATGTAAAGGTAACCGTTCGTTTCGTCAATGGCGAGGCCTTCCATCTTGCGCCATTCAGCAGTGGCACCTGCTGCCATAGCGTAAGCTTGGGTCTCGATGAAGGGAGCGGCTGGATGATCCAGCGGAATAGGGAAAACACCACTTCCACTTTGCGCAGAAGTCAGCGATGGCGCAGTGGCAATCACCAGGGCTATGCCTACGAGGATGGGGAAGAACAGCTTGGACGGTTTCATGTTCGTATACCTCCCAATGGCTATGTTGCCATCAATCAGGAAACTACGCCATAAAACCTAGTGGGAGAGTCCGAAAAAGCGGTTAATAGACTATTAAATCTTTGAGAATTAACCTTGGTTGCTCGTTAGTCGCCAGCGGGGGATGTCGCGGGCGTTGCCCGAAAGTCCTGGCTTCGCTCAGCGCCGTGAAACGCACCCCTCAAACTGAGTGCGAGCAGGGGGTCTCAGCGATGTGCCCGCTGCGGAGGCGCTGATCTCCCCCCCGCTCGGCGCTGGCGCGAGGCTGGGAGTGAGGTAAAGCGGCAAGCGGTTTGATGCAATCCCCCTGCCCCCGCCGGTCGAGTTGGCATCTGCCCGGCAAGACGATTATGATGAGTAGTAGGAGTGAGCGTGACGCTTACCCTGTTCCGGATAGCGAGTGAAAAGGATTCTCTGATGCAAGATTTGACCGAGGCATTTGTGGAACTGATCCGGCGCGCTTCCACGCAGTTGCCCGCCGACATGGAACGCGCCCTGCGCAAGGCCCGCGACCAGGAAGAACCCGGCTCGGCGGCGCAGAAGGCGCTCGACACCATCTTGAAAAACGTGGAGATGTCCCGCGCCCGCTCCAGCGCCATCTGCCAGGACACGGGCACGCCCATTTTCACCATCCACTATCCGCTGGGCGTCTCGACGCGCGCCCTGGCCGATCAGATTCGCCGCGCCTGCGCCATCGCCACCGAGCGGTCGTTTCTGCGTCCGAACGCTGTAGATAGCCTGACGGGCAAAAACAGCGGCAACAATACGGGCGTGGACTTCCCCACCGTGCACTTCGAGGAATGGGACGAGGAAGGGATCAAGGTTGATCTCATCCTGAAAGGCGGTGGCTGCGAAAACGTCAGCACGCAGTACGAATTGCCCAACTCTGAGCTGGGCGCGGGCCGCGACCTGGAAGGCGTGCGGCGCGTGGTGCTCGACGCCGTGCACAAGGCCCAGGGGCTGGGATGTTCACCCGGCGTACTGGGGATCGCCATCGGCGGCGACCGCGGCACCTCCTACCTCAAGAGCAAGCAACTGCTGCTGCGTCCGGTAGACGATGCCAACGAGCAGCCCGAATTGGCCGCGCTTGAGCAGCGCCTGCTGGAGGAAACCAATCAACTGGGCATCGGGCCGATGGGCTTCGGCGGCAAGACGACAGTGCTGGGCGTCAAGATCGGCACCCTGCACCGGCTACCCGCTTCCTTCTTCGTTTCCGTGGCCTATATGTGCTGGGCCAATCGTCGCGCCAGTATGCGTGTCATCGGGCAGGAGATCACCTATGCGTAAGCTGACCGTCCCCATCAGCGAGGCAGACATCCGCGCGCTGCGGGTGGGCGAAGCCGTGAGCCTCAACGGCGTGATCGTCACCGCGCGCGACGCCGCGCACAAGTACATGATCGAGAACTTCGTCAAGACGGGCGGCAATCCCCCCGCTGCCGAAGCGGCGCTCTACCAGGAACTCAAGAAGGTGCTGGCCGACGGCGTGATCTATCACTGCGGGCCGGTGGTGCAGCAGACTGATGGCAAGTGGTCGTTTGTCGCTGCCGGGCCGACGACCAGCATCCGCGAAGAACCCTATCAGGCGGACGTGATCGCTCATTTCGGCGTGCGGGCGGTGATCGGCAAGGGCGGCATGGGGGCGCAGACGCTCAAAGCGTGCCAGGACTACGGCGCGGTCTACCTGCACGCCATCGGCGGAGCGGCCACCTTCATTGCCGAGAGCGTCAAAGAAGTGCTGACTGTCTACAAGCTGGACTTTGGCGTGCCAGAAGCCTTCTGGGTGATCCGTGTCGAAGACTTCCCGGCAGTGGTTACCATGGACAGTCACGGGGGCAGCCTGCACGAGCTGATCAAGGAGCAGTCCGCCCAGAAGCTGACCGAATTGATCCGCGGCTGACAGCAAGGTGACGGCGTCTTACCTCACCCCCGCTCGGCGCTGGCGCGCGAGGCTGGGGGTGAGGTCAACACCTCCGCAGCGGGCAAATCGCTAAGAGTCCTTGCCCGCACCCCTATGCGCGCACGTCCGGATTGGGCAGCATGAACTGCTCGCGGATGAGCGCGATCAGCTCGTAGTAGGAGGCGATGAAGCCGCGCAGCGTGCGCACCGTCGCCCCGTAGGTGTCGAATTCCTGGATGGTCAGGCCGTCTTCGTCGTAGGCCCGCCGGAAGTCCGGGAAGTGCCGGTACAGCGTGTCCACGATCTCCGGATCAACTGGCTCGTCAATGCGCTCTTTGACTTCCAGGTCGGAGGCGTTGAAGCGGCGCTGCCACTCGTAGGGGATGCTGACGATCATGTCCCCACCGATGAATTCCGTCCAGTGCAGGTGATGGCGATAGGCCGCGGCCAGTAGGCGCGCCCGATAACCGCGCTCCTGGAAGATGCGGTAGGCCTTCTTCATGACGGCCACGCCCGCCCAGGGCAGATAACTGGGGTGCACGGTGATGTGGTCGCGGTTGACCAGCACGTTGATCCAGTCGTCCACGCGCCCAACCATGATCGTGCACACCGGACTCATGGTCGAGATGTCGTGCCCTTCTGCTGCGCGGCGATCCAGGCCGCGCTCGATCGCCTCGGCAACAGCAATTGCCTGAGGCACGGTGAAGTTGACCGTGGCGTTGATGTTCACGCCCCGATAGGTCGCCTCTTCGATGGCCGGAATGCCCGCCGAAGTCACGGGAATCTTGACCTGAATGTTGGGGGCCAGGCGGTGAAGGTGTACCGCCTGTTCGACGATGGCTTTCGTGTCGCGGTAGAACGTGGGGTTGGACTGGATGGAAAGCCGCCCCTTCTTGCCGCCTTCGCGTTCGAACACCGGCTGCAATAGCTTCGCCCCGTTGACGCCCACCTCTTCGAAGATTTTCCAGGCCACCTGCGCATCAGTCCAGGTGGGGTTTTCGGCGATCACCTGCTGAACGCGCTCGCGCCACAGGTGCATTTCTTTCTTGAGGACGGACACGGTGATGGTGGGGTTGCTGGTGGCCCCCACTGCCCCGTGTTCGATGGCGTAAGTCAGTTCTTCGACCGAAGACGAGTCGTTCCAGTAGTCGGTTTTGGTCGTGCAGACCATCTGATGCAGAGGACTTTTGTAAGTCGTCAGTGTGGTCATGATCCTTTCCTCAACTATCCTCACCCGCTCTTGCAGCGGTTTACAAAACAGATCATCCTAAACTTCGGGCCGAACAGACAACCCCGGCCTGCGTTATTCTCTCGCCTCTGCGCGCTAACCCGTTTGCAAACGGAACTCGTGCAGTTCGCGTTCCAGCTCTTCCAGTTCCTCCCCGCCAGACATCATCTGGATCATGTCGTTGCGCGAAAGCTCGGCTTTGGTGAACGTCCCCAGCGAGTGCCCGCGCTTGAGGATGGTGAAGCGGTCGCCGATGGGGTAGGCGTGTTGCGGGTTGTGGGTGATGAAAATGACGGCCACCCCGCGCGCCCGCGCCTGCGCCACATAGCGCAAGACGATACTGGCCTGTTTGACCCCCAGGGCCGAAGTCGGCTCGTCCAGAATCAGCACCTTTGCGCCGAAGTAAACCGCCCGCGCGATGGCCACCGACTGCCGCTCGCCGCCGGAAAGCGTGCCGACCGGCTGCGCCGGGTCGCGAATGTCTATGCCGATCTTATGCAGCTCCTCGCGGACGATGGCATCGGCCCGCCGGATGTCAAAGCGCTTGAAAATGCTTCTGCCTTTGGTCGGTTCCGAGCCGAGGAAGAAATTGCGCGTGATGCTCATCAGCGGAATCATGGCCAGGTCCTGGTAGACGGTGGCAATGCCGCGCTCCAGGGCGTCGCGCGGCGACGTGAAATGGGCGGGTTTGCCTTCCAGCAAATATTCACCCTCGTCGGGTCGGTACACGCCAGACAGGATTTTGATCAGGGTGGACTTACCCGCGCCGTTGTCGCCCAGCAGGCACATCACCTCGCCGCGCTTCAAGTCCATCGAGACTTCTTTGAGCGCAACGACCCCGCCGAAGTACTTGGAGACGTTGCGCACTTCCAGGATGGGAGTCTGCTCAGCGCTCACGTCACCGTGCCTCCGCTGCCCGTCTGCGAATATAGTTATTGACCAGCACGGCCACAATCAACATCGCCCCCAGAAATACCATGAACCAGTCAGAGTCCACCCCTGTATAGATGATCCCCTGCTGTACCATGCCTACCGTCAGCGCGCCGAAGACCGCGCCGATCACCGACCCATAGCCGCCGGTGAGCAGCGTCCCGCCGATCACCACCGCGATGATGGCGTAGAATTCGCGCTGTTCGCCGCGCAATGTATCCGCGCCGCCCGCCGAGAGCACCTGAATGGTCCCCACCAGCCAGGCCGAGGTCGCCGTGACCATGAACAGGATCACCTTCATGCGACCGACCGGCACGCCGACGTTGCGGGCGGCGTTGGCGTCGCCGCCGATGCCAAAAATCCAGTTGCCAGGACGGGTGCGCAGCAAGACATAAGTACCTATGGCGGCAAGACCCAGCCACCACAGGATCGAGACGGGGAACTCCGCCGGCAAGCCGCGCTTGGAGGCCGGATCGGTGATCTCGATGGCGCTGGCAAAGAACCTCGACGCTGAGTCGTAGGCCGTGGTCGCCTTGATCCCGCCTACCTGCGTGCGGCCCGTGATCAGGCGCGTCAGCCCGATGGTCATGCCGCGGATGATGAACAGGCTGCCCAGGGTGATGATGAACGAGGGAAGCCTGGTGCGCACCACCAGAATGCCGTTGATGGCCCCCACGACCAGCGAGAACAGCAGCGCCACGCCGATGGCAGCCCACAGGTTCCACTGATATTCTACGCTGAGGATGGCGATGGTCATGCCCGCGCCACCGATGATCGAGCCGATGGACAGATCGAATTCCCCGCCGATCATCAACAGCGCCACAGCCACCGCCAGAATGCCCAGTTCGGAGGCCACTTCCATAAAGTTAGCCGTTGCCCGCAGGCTGACAAAGCCGCGATCGCCAGCGATCAGGGCAAACAACACCCATACCAACGCCGCCCCGCTGATCGCTCCCAATTCTGGGCGGCGGAATAATTTCTTGGCCAGGCTCTCCTGCAACAATCTTTCGTCGGGGGAAGTTCTGGTTTTCACCTCAACCGACATGACGACCTTCCATTAGATATGCGGGCGGATTCCGTGATCACAGGGATATGGGAGTAGGGGCGTATGGTCATACGCCCCTACTGACCGATCCCACAGCAGATAGACAAACCTGACCTGACCGGAGCCAGCCCGCTAACGAGTACCGCGCGCCGCGTACTCGATCACCTGGGCGGCGGTCTCCTGAGTCACGAAGCCGGGGCCAGTCGGCACCAGGATCGCGCCAGGGGTGTTGAGGTTCTCCAGGTACAGCGTCAGGTACACGATCGGCAGGTAGCCCTGCAGATATTGCTGCTGGTCAATGGCGAACAGCATGTTGCCGTCGCGGATCGCTTCCAGCACTTCGGGCGAGAGGTCGAAGGTCGCCAGCAACACCTTGCCCAGCAGTTGCTCGTCCTGCAGTGCCTGCAGCGCGGGGAGCGCGCTACCGGGGCCAAGCGTCAGCATGGCGTTGATAGACTCATCGGCGGTCAGCGCGGCGGCAATGCGGTTGGCGCTGCCGGTCGGGTCGGCCAGGTCAACGGCGAGCACTTCCACCGTGCCGCCCGCCTCGGCCAGAGCATCGGCGAAGCCCTGGCAACGCAGGTCGAGCGCCACATTGCCCACCTCGTGATTGACGCACAGGGCCTTGGTCGCGCCAGCGGCAGCCATGCGCTGCCCGCCGCCATAGCCCGCCTCGTACTCGGTCTGCCCGATATGCGCCAGCACGCCGAATTCCTCGGCCACATCGCTACCGGAGTTGATCGAGATGACCGGAATACCGGCGGCCACCGCAGCCTTGATCGAAGGGCCGAGCGCGTCCGGATCGGGGATGGAGACCACCAGGCCGTCGGGGTTGGAGGCCACCACTGCGTCAATCAACTGCGACATGGCGACCATGTCGAAGGTAGCAGGGGCCTGGTACTCAACCGTCACGCGCATATCCTTACCGGCCTGATCCACGCCGTTCTTGACCACCGACCAGAAGGGGTCAGCGGCCTGCCCGTGCGTGACCACGACGATACGATAGGGGCGCATCCCTTCCTGGGCCGCCGCGCTACCCACGAAAGCCGCCATTGCCAACAGCACTACCAGGACAGTAATCAGGCGTTTCATTTCCTACCTCCTAAAACTTCTGTAAAAGCTGGCGAAAAGAGAGACTCTGGTCTACTGAACATGATACTGGATCGTGGTCTGTGTGGTATACCTCCTTTCCCTGTGTTCCCACCTGCTCATCGAAGCCTTTCCGTCAGCCGGCATTCACTTCGTCCAGATAGACCACCCGCCCCTCGTGCTGCGAACGGGTCGCCGCCAGGCAGGCCAGCAGCGCGGCTCGCGCGTCGGCGGCGGTGACAGCAGGCTGCTGGTCGTGCAGCAGGCATTCGACGAAGTGCTCAAGCTGCGCGGTATAGGCCGCGCCGAAGCGCTGCGGGAAGTGTGGCACCACATCGTGCGTCACACCCTCTTTGGTCAGCACCAGAATGGGCGTCTCGCGCAGGTAGCCGATCTCGATCGTCCCTTTGGCCCCCACGACCTCGCAGCGGATATCGTAGCCGTAGATGGCTGTGCGGCTAACCTCGACATGGCCCAGCCCGCCACCGTTGAAGCGCACGTTGATCTGCGCATTGTCCACATCGCCCACGTCGAGCAGTTCGGGGTAGACCAGCGCTGCCACTTCGGTATACACGCGCTGAATATTGTCGTCCATCAGCCAGCGCAGGCAGTCGAAGTCGTGAATGGCCATATCCACGATCAGGCCGCCGCTGACGGCTGGATTGGCGAATTCCAGGCTGGTGCGGTGCGGGTCGCGCCCGACGGAGCGCACCACCACCGGCTGACCGATCACGCCCGCCTCGATCTTGCGCTTCGCTTCGGCATAACCCCGGTCGAAGCGGCGCATGAAGCCCACCTGCAAGGGCACGCCCGCCAGGCGCACCGCCTCGATGATCTCGTCGGTAGCCCGCAGAGTGAGCGCCAGAGGCTTTTCGCAGAAGATGGCCTTGCCCGCCTGCGCGGCGGCGATCACCACATCGCGGTGTGTGCTGGTGGGGCTGGCGACGATGACGCCCTGTAGCCGAGGGTCAGCGAGCAGGTCGTGATAGTCGCTGAAGGTCTTGACCTGCGGCAGTTGCGCGGCGAAGCGGGCGAGCACTTCGTCGTCGGGGTCGGCCACCGCGACTAGGTCGGCCCCTTCGATCTGACGCGCCGTATGGGTGGCATAGACCTGCCCCATGCGCCCCAGACCGATCACTCCAATACCAATTCTGGCCATTCAAAAAAATCTCCTGTTGGGCCGCCGAACGGAACGGCCCCAGGGTACAGTAAGCATAGTGGAAACGTTCACACTTGCTCAGGTACTTTTAGTTAGTATTTATGGTACGCTGACTATACCACACTGTCAACAATCAGCACCATTTTCTGGCACAGCGTGCTGAATGGGACACGAAGTGCACCGAAGCGAGGATGGAGACAGGCAGGCCCGGCGCGGGATGGGCGGAAGGGGAAATTCGCCGCGGAAGTCGCAGGGGGTGCGGGCAAGGGTTGTCAGCGATGTGCCCGGCGCGGGGGTGAGGTCAGCGCTGGCGGGCGACACGACGGACAGCAAGTCCCCTCGCCCAACGCTGTGGGCGAGAGGATAGAGGGGTGAGGGGCAGCTCTTGCTGGCGAGGCGCGGCCCTTGCCTGTAGAATGGCTCGCGTCCGGTATCTGCGAGTACGTCTCTGGCGCTCATGTCCCTGACGCATATCCTGGTCTTCGCCGTCCTCATCCTGCTGACCACGATCACACTGCCGGTGCGCTGGCGGCAATGGGCGCTGTTCGTTGGCAGTGTGCTGGCCATCTACTGGTTGCAGCCCGCCCTGACCATCCGCCGCCTGGACTTCCTCTTCCCCACCGCCACGCTGGCCCTGGTGGTCGCAGGCTGGCTGGCGACGCGCGCGCCCGGTCAAGCCGTGACCCGCGCTGATCGCCTGGCTGCCCTGCTGATCGCCGCCCTGGTGCTGGTGCTCTCGTTCGGGCGCTACCTGGTGCCCGCCTACCGCCTGACGCCTTCGGCTCCGCCGCCTGTCCTTCCGGTGGCGTTGGGGCTGGCTGGCGCGGGAGTGGTGCTGCTGGCGCTGAGCCGAGTGCGCGACAACTGGCTGAGGCTGGCGCTGACCGTGGGCGTGTTGGCGCTCTTCGCTGTGCTCAAGACAGAGGCGCTGGGCACAGCGGCCAGCCGCCTGTTGCGAAGCTGGCAGGGCCAGACGACGCAACTCGCCCGCGCCGATGAACTCTCGTGGCTGGGCTTTTCGTATGTGGTGTTTCGGCTGCTGCACACCCTGCGCGACCGGCAGACCGGTCAACTGCCCGCCCTGACGCTGCGCGAATACATCACCTATGCCATCTTCTTCCCGGCCTTCACCGCCGGGCCGATTGACCGGGCCGAGCGCTTCCTGAACGACCTGCGCGCGCTGCCCCCGCTGGACGCGACGCGCTTTGTACACGGGGGGATGCGCCTGGCAGTGGGCATCGGCAAGAAATTCGTCATCGCCGATAGCCTGGCGCTGCTGGCGCTCAACGTCACCAACGCGCAACAGGCGCAGTCGGCGGCGGGGCTGTGGGTGCTGCTCTACGCCTACGCCTTCCAGCTCTACTTTGACTTCAGCGGCTACACCGACATCGCCATCGGCCTGGGGCAGTGGTGCGGCATCCGCCTGCCGGAGAACTTCAGTCAACCCTATCTCAAGCGCAATATCACCGTCTTCTGGCAAAGCTGGCATATCACGCTCAGTCAGTGGGTGCGCTCCTACGTCTTCCTGCCGCTCAGCCGCACTCTGCTCACCCGCCCGCGTAAGCCTTCGCCGACCGTCCTGGCGCTGATCGGCCAACTGGCAACCATGTTGGCCATCGGGCTGTGGCACGGCGTGACCTGGGGCTTCGTCGTGTGGGGGCTGTGGCATGGCGTGGGGCTATTCGTCCACAAAGTCTACAGCGACCGCACCCGTCCCTATTACCTGCGCCTGCGCCAGCATCCCCGCCTGGGGCGGGCGGTAGAAGTCGCCGGTATCGCCCTTACTTTCCATTTCGTGGTGCTGGGGTGGGTGTGGTTCGCCCTGCCCGACCTGGCGATCAGTTGGGACGTATTCGTCCGGCTGTGGAGGTGGTGAGCGGTGACAACCTGGCACTGGCTCTACGCCGCCGCTCCGCCCTACCGCTGGCGCTTCGTCGCCCGCGTGCTGTTCAAGACGGCGCTGCTGTTCGTGGCGCTCAACCTGCTGTGTGTGGCGGTGAATCCGCTGCCCACCCTGGGCAGGCTCTCGGCCTACAATCGCCTTTTTGCCGGGCGACCGCGCCTGCCCTATGGCGAAAACCCCGCTGTGGCCTACAACCTGAGCCTGTTCCAGCTCGAAGCCATGTTCGCCGCGCACGAGGTGGCCCGTCCACCGCGCGGGGACGAATTCCGCGTGGTGCTGATCGGCGATTCGTCGGTGTGGGGCATCCTGCTACGGCCAGAGGAGACGCTCGCCGGGCAACTCAACGCGGCGGGGCTGCGCACTGCCGATGGGCGACGGGTGCGCATCTACAACCTGGGCTACCCCACCATGTCGCTGACCAAAGACCTGCTGCTGCTCGACTACGCGCGGCGCTACCAGCCCGACCTGATCGTCTGGTTGTTCACCCTGGAGTCGTTCGATCAGCGCGCGCAGCTCGATCCGGCGTTGCTGCAACACAATCCGGAGCCGGTGCGCCGCCTGATCGTCCGCTATGGCCTGGCCCAGCGGACAGACGACCCGCGTTTTGTCTCGCTCTCCTGGCGGGACAAGACCCTCATCGGGCGACGGCGCGCGCTGGCCGACCTGCTGCGCCTGCAACTCTACGGCGTGCCCTGGGCGGTGACAGGGATTGACCAGGAATACCGCGACGACTACACGCCGCGCGCCGTAGACCTGCCCGCCGACCGTACCTGGCACGGCCTGACGGAAGACCTCTTCACCCCCGCCGACCTGGTCTTCGACGTGTTGCGGGCCGGGGTGACGCTGGCGGGCGATACGCCGATCCTGCTGGTCAACGAGCCGATGCTGATCAGCCGGGGCGCGAACAGCGACATCCGCTACAACTCGTTCTACCCGCGCTGGGCCTACGACGCCTATCGGCAGTGGCTGCATCAGGAGAGCGAGCGCCAGGGCTGGGCGCTGCTCGATCTGTGGGACGCGCTGCCCGACGCGGCCTGCTACACCGACAGCGCGGTGCACCTGACGCCTGTCTGTGCGGGGCAGTTGGCGGCGTCGCTGGGGCCGGAGATCGTGCGTCTGGCGAGCAGCGCTGCGGGCGAAGGGGAGCGCTCGCACGGGAGACAGTAAGTCCCCTCGCCCACAGCGTTGGGAGAGGGGATGCAGGGGTGAGGGGGAACTTGGGGATAATGCCCAGGCACATCAACGCCGAGCGGGGGTGAGGCACCCCCGCTCTGTGCTAATGCGTTGATCGGCGTCGCGAACCCGCGCCGACTATTGCGCCTCGATCAGGCTGAACGCCTGCCAGTTGCCCTCGGCGTCGAACTGATAGACGCGACCCTCTGGGCCGTTGAAGACGATCGTGCCGCCCTGCCGCACGACCAGCGCTGTATAGGGCGTGGTGCGGTCAATGGCCCAGCCGAGCGCATCCTTCACCCCCGCGTACGTGCGCCACGCCTGGCCAAAGCGTCGCGTGGGCTGGCTGAAGCCCGCGGGTACCTGCGCTTCCAGGTTGGGGTCAATCTCCGGCATCCCTTCCATCCAGGTATTCTGGTAGGCTTTGTAGGTGCCGCTGAGATCGTCCACCCCGTAGGTCAGCACGAATATTTGATTGGTATCCTGCAGCCAGAACATCGCGCCGCGTTCCAGCGGGACGAATTCCGCCTGCACCGCCCCGTAGGTCACGGGCGGCTCAGCAGGGGTCGCCTGTGGGGCGGGCTGTGGCGGGGTCGTCTCGCCCTCGCCGCCGAGCGGTGTCGGCGTGGGCACCGGCGTAGGCACCAGGGTCGGCTGAGCGGCAGCCGCCGCCCCACCGCCGGAAATGATCTTGCCGGTCACCGGATCCACCGAGCCGGGCGGCAGGATGACCAGCTCTTGCCCGATCTGCAGGAAGCGGGCGTTGGGCTTGAGGTTGTTCAGGGCGGCGATGCTCTCGATGGTCACGCCGTACTCGAAATAGGCGTAGGCGATGCTGGAGAGCGTGTCGCCGGACTGCACCACGTGGATAATGCTGCCATCGGGCCGCACGCCCTGCGGGGTGACAAAGGGCACTTCGGCGGGAGCAGGCCTGGTCACAGCCCCACCTGTCGCGCGCACCAGCGACACCTTGTCCCAGTAGACGTTATTGAGCGCCAGGCCCGCGCTTTGCGTGGCATAGAGAAAGACGGTGACGCTATCGCCCCGCGCCTGCACGGTCACGGTCAGTTCGGCCCACTGATCGTAGGGCGCGGCGCTGCCCGACCAGACCACATTGGGCGAGAGCGGGTCGGTGCCGCCGGTGGGATCGATCCCCACCTTGAGCGAAGCGCCCGCCGCCGTGTCAGAGCGCCGATAGGGGAAATCGGGGATGATGCACGAGGTAGTGGTATCGTTGCAGGTATACACCCAGCCATAGGCGGTCAGCTTCACCGACTCACCAGGGGTCAGGCCGCTGACGCGCTGATACCCCGCAACGGTGAAGACTGCGTACCCTTGCTTAATATTCCACGACACCTCGCCGTCGAGCACCTGCACCTTGTCGGTGTGTGGGAAGGCTTCTGGCGCGCCCGCGCCCACCCACAGGCTCCAGCCGTTGGGAGCGGTGCGGGTCGGCGCGCCCTGCCCATAGTAGGGGTTCTCCAGCCCGCCGTTGACCAGCAGATTCGTCGTATCCTGGGCGTGCGCGGGCTGTCCGGCGCTCAGCAGTGCGCCCAGGGCGACCAGAGCCGCCAGCCCCACGCTCAACCAGATACGGGCTTTTGCCATCGTGATCCGCTCTTTCACCACAGTCATTCCTCCCCAACAAAATCCCCTGGCTCGAACGACTGCTGTGCCAGGGGTGCGTTTGCCGTTCCGTTGTCCCCCGGTGATCAACCCCCAGGACGGGGCGGATTATAGCCCGCCCCCCTGCGCGTTGCAATCGTGGAGTCCGGCGGTCTCTCGCCCTCTGCCCTACTCTTGCACGACGGTGGCACCGGACAGCCATTGAACCGCCGAGACGCGAAGCGCCCACAACAGCCCCGCCAATTTGAGAGATGCGCGCAAACTGTGACAGGCCGTGTGCTGTGGTTTACCTCACCCCCAGCCTCGCTTCGCTCGGCTTGGAGGCGCGCCAGCGCCCAGCGGGGGTGAGGTCAGCGCCTCCGCACTGGGCAAGTCGCTGAGAACCTTTGCACGCACTCAGTTTGAGGGGTGCATTTCAGTTGTGAAATGCACCCCCCCGCCGCCCAGGGCTGCTCGCCTGCGCTCTCAGCCTCCCCCCGTCCGGCTGCTACCAGTTGCGCGTGCCGGTGTAGTAGTAGACGTGCTGACAGTTCGGCTCGCTGGCCAGCACCAGCCGCATGACCATGTTGATCGTCGTCTCGCTGGTGAAGGTCAGCGTCATCGAGACGGTGCCCGTGCCCAGCACATTCGGCCCGCTGTAGGCGTAGACGTTGGGCTGAATGCGCGTCAGGTAGTAGGGGCTGGCTTCCATCCCTTTCCACGAGATGCCGCCCGCGACGGGCGCGATCGCCGCCAGGTGATCGCAGAAGTTGATAGCGGGCGCGCCCGAACACTCGCCGGTCATGTTGTCGCTGCCGGGGCGCATCTGCCAGACGGAATTGCCCGCCGGCGCGAAGTCCACCCCCGTTTCAGGCGCAGCGCCCCCCTCAGCGGGAGCGGCGGGCGGAGCGAAGACCAGCGGCGGCGGTTCGACCTGGGCCACCGCCTGGCACGCGCCGATGGCTCGCACGTCTGCCTGCGCCACCCACGATGGTTGTGTGCCTGTGTCCAGTTGCCACCAGGGCGCGCCGTCGGGATCGCTGGCCCAGCCCAGCACGCTGTAGCTGGCCGTCGGTGACATGCTGGCCAGCACGCCGCGTTGCATCCCCGGCCCCACGCGCAGGGTCACCGAAGCGGGCGTGACCAGCCCCACCGTACACGCCACCTCCTGCGGTAACAAGGCCAGCGGCGCGTAGGCCACCTCGGCAAAGGGGTAGGAGCGCTCTACAGAGGGGATGGCGGTGGGCGTCAGGCCGTCGTCGCCGCCCAAGGGCACGCGCGCCGCCTGTCCTGTGCTCACCTCCTGGGCGATGCCGCGCGCTGTCACCATCACCGAACCGGCCAGGGCGCGTACGCGCAACGCCTCGCCCGGCGTCGCCGTGACCAGCAGCGTCGCCCCGGAGAATTCCAACCCGGTCTGGTTGATCTGCAGTTGCGCGGGCTGCTCGCCGCTGTATTGCAGCAGCAGGCCAGACGGTGTCTCGGCGCAGGCCGCCTCGCCAGTCGAGAGCGTCAGGGCGGCGAATGGCGCAGCGGGTGGCTCGACGGGAGTGACATCACTGGGTAGCAATACGGTCAGCGCATCGGGTGCACCCTGATCGCCCTCCCAGCCGATCAAGGGGGTGAAGACCCAGGCGATCCCGCCCGCGTACTGCAGGCGCAGCCAGTCGCCCTGCTCGTTGCGCCCGTCGGCCAGCGCGGCTTCGCCCGGCGCGAGCTGCCCCACCACCTGATAGGTAATGCCCGCGCCGTTGCGCAGGTTGATCGGCGCATTCCCCCGGTTGAACACTGGCAGCGTGGGCCGTTCGGCGACTGTCACAGGCGGGCGGGCAACCGTCGCCTGGCCAAAGAGGGCGGCGGTGACCATACCCCCTTCGCCAGCGGGCAGCGCCAGCACTGCCAGTCCCCACGCTCCGCCTGCGGGATCGGCGGCGGTCATCACCGCGTCGAGCGCTTCCAGCGTGCCGCGGTCGCCAGCCTGGACGGACAGCGCGTCGCTCGCACCAACGGGTCGGACGGACACCTGATCATAGCCGTAGCACACTTCACCGGCGGTCAGACCGCTGCAGAATACTGTAGCTTCGGCCAGGGCCTGTTCGGCAAGCTGTGCGCAGCTCTGATCGCCCTGCGCGTGTGCCCGCCACGACACCGGCCACATGCCCGCCAGCCCGACCGCAGCCAGGCTCATCAGCAACCATCCCGCGTGAATCCAACGCTTACGACCCATCGCTCGCCCTCCTGTCTTTGCTCTCAAAACCTTGTTCGGTAAGTTTCTCCGACCAGCCGCGCCCGGCAAAGTCTCACGATCCAATCATAACGGTTTCGCTCTGTCCGTCCACCTTTGCGTCTCACATGAGCGCGCGCAAACTGTGTCAGGCCGTGTGCAGCGCTGGGATTGACCTCACCCCCAGCCTCGCTACGCTCGGCTTGGAGGCGCGTCAGCGCCGAGCGGGGGTGAGGTAAGCGCCTGCGGGTGAGCGCATCGCTGAGAATCCTCCCTCGCGACGGCGTCGCGGGGCGAGGGGACTTATTGTCTCTCGCGCGAGTGCTCCCCTTCGCCCGCAGCGCAGGCGAAGGGGCCGGGGGTTGAGGGTCACCGGCCCAAGATGTGGGTAACGCCAGCCTACGGGTAGGGCACGACCCAGTCTTCGCTGCTCGTGCCGCTGGCTGTCCAGCCGATCAGCCCGTTGTAGTTGACCTGCCACCACAGATAGCCGTCGGCACAGCGTGGCCCGCCAATCACCGCGAAGACGGCGTCACCGGGGATGCTGCCGATGGCCGCCGCGCTGGTCGAAGGGGCGCTGCGCACCTTGTTGGGCAGGCCGGGCGTCACGCGCCCCTGCCCGCCGACCGTCAGACGCGGCGGCGGCACCCCCAGGCAGGCCGGATCGTTGAGATCGCCGGGCGCGCCGCCTGCCGGTGAGGTTGGCGGCAGGGCGGTGGCTGGCCGCACCTGATCGGCGTCGTAGAGCACTTGTTGCCAGAGGGTGTAGAGCACCTGCAGAGCGGTCAGGTTGCGCACTGTGTAACCATAGCGCAGGTGCTCGGCGTCGAAGATGGTCGTCAGACCGTCCGGCGGGGCAGAGGGGTGCACGCCGTCGGGGGCCAGGCCGTTGTTGGGCAGGGCGACCATCGCCTGGTAGTAGTCCCACAGAGGGATGTCGTAGGCGCGGGCCGTGGCGATGATCACCTGGTTGAATTCGGCCACGCGGCCATCGGTGGCCGGATTGTAGCGCTTGGGCGGGATGGTGCTCAGGACGGGGATCACACCCATGCTGATCGAAGTCTGCACGATGGCCTGCAGGTTGGCCTGGAAGGTCGCCGTCGGCATCCCCCCGGAATCGTTGGTGCCGAACATGATCAGCGCCACCGCGGGGCGGGTCAGGCGATATTCGCAGGCGAGCGGCGTTTCGCCCGCCCGGCAGACACTGGGATCAGCATTGGCCGGGTCGAGCACGCTCGCGGTGCTCCAGCCATTGCGCGCTGCCAGCGACGCCGCGGAGAAGGGGTTGGCTCCGCGCCCGTTGGGGCCGGAGAAGAAGCTGATCGCCGTGCTCAGGTAGCCGTAGTCGCCCAGCCGATAGGTGCCGCTGCCAATAGGCGTCAGAAATTGCGGCGCAGCGCTGATGCTGTCCCCCACCCTGGTGAAGCTGTGCGGTAGATTGCCTTTGGCCAGGCCGTCGAGCAGGATGCGCCGCGCGTTGGCGGATACGCCCGATACCACGCCCGCTGTGTTGGCGACGGCAGTCGGGGCATCCTGCGCCGCGCCGGTCACGCTGAGCACGTTCAGATCAATGCGCAGCGTCAGGTATTGCGCGGCTACCCAACCGCTAGAGCCGTCGGGCAGCACCACCTGCACCCAGGCGTTGTCCGCCGTGCGCCCGATGACCGACAGCGGCAGATCGGCGGGCAGCAGGGTGAGCACCTGCCCCGCCGTGCCCGGACTGGCGCGCAGCCGCAGATTGGCGCATGTGGAACAGACCTGTGCCGCCGGTAGCGCGGTGGGCAGAGGCGTGTTGGTGGCGGCCATGGCTGGCGTGAACGACGGCGGCGGGGTCATGGTGGGCGGTGGGACGGTCAGCGTGGGCGCGGCGGTCAGCGTCGGGAAGACAACTACCGCAGGGGTCAGCGTCGGCGCGACGATGGGCGAAGGGATGGTGAACGGCGTCCGCGTCGTCGTGGGCGAGAGAGTCGGCGGGGCCTGCTTGGTCGGCGCGGCGACGAGCGCCGTCACCGTGGGAGAGGGAGCAGGCCGCGTCGGCCGCAGGGTCGCGGTGACCACCAGCACGAAGGGGGTCTCTGTGGGGCGGGCAGTGGCCCAGGGGATGGGCGGGCCGAGCGTGGGACGGCGCGCGGCTTCTTCCTCGCCGCCCAGGCTGAAGTTGCAACCGGTCAGCACCAGGCTGATCAAGACCGCGATCAGGGCCGTCAGCCCTCTGTTCCCCGTCATACATGCCCTCCCAGCGTCCGTGTGGGCCTGTCGGTATGTGGTGCAGGGGTATTGTAGCCCAGCTTGGGAAGGGGCACATCTCAGGGGAGCCGCGGGGGGCGAGTGCAAGTGTTGTCAGCGCCCTTGCCGCGCTCGGTGACCCTCATCCATCCCCCGGCCCCTTCTCCCGCGCTGCGGGCGAAGGGGAACGCTCGCGCGAGAGACAATAAGTCCCCTCGCCCCACGACGCCGTCGCGAGGGCGAGGGGATTAGGGGTGAGGGGCGGCAGACGGCGGCACACGGCCCGTCACAGTTCGCGCGCGCCCCCAAAAAGACGGCGAAGCCCAGGAAACCAGCGGGCTAGTCCTCGACGTGCACCGGCCCAATGCCCACTTGAGCGGACACGGTGCCGTCGGGCAGGGTAACTTGCATCGGCTCGCGGCTGAAGGCATCCAGGATCGACAGGCTGAACAACCAGTCGCCGGGGATTGGCCGGTCGCCCAGGCGCACCGTCACCGTGTCCACGAACTCCCGCCCCGGTGTCCAGCACGACGGCGGGTAATTCCAGCCCTGGGGGTTCCAGGTGAGGCTGGCGGGGGGCGATCCATCGGGGGGGACGCTGACCAGCGCCAGCACATAAGGGCGGTTGATGCGCGTGTCCGCCCGCCAGTGCAGGTGCAGCGTGACAGTGGTGGGGGTGGTGTCTACACTCAGGCCGACCAGAGTCGCCCGGTCTTCGCCTCTGGCGAAGCGCGCGTTGACGGAGAACGTGGCCCCCTGCGCGACTGCGGCAGGGCGCGGCGGCTCGGTGAGAGCGGTGAAGTTGGCGCGCAGCACTGCGGCCATGGATAGCAGGCACAGAGCCTGCAGGCCCAGAAAGCCCAGGCGCTCGCGCGAGTTGAGCAGGGCGAGCCTGTCGGCGGCCAGCAGCAGCCAGACCGGCGCGAAGAACAGCCAGACGCGCCCCGTCTCGCCGCGGGCGGTCCCGCTCAACGTCACCAGTGCCAGGGTGAGCGCCGCTGCTCCGGCGAACACGTCCGCGGGGAGGATAGCTGTGCCCTTGCGCCGGAGTCGGCGTAGCTGCGCGATCCGCCCCAGGGCCAGGATCATCACGGGTATTCCGGTGAAGATCGCCATGTCGTAGGGATGCAGCAATAGCCAGGGCAGATAGGGGCGATATAGCTTGTAATGTGTCCCCAGGGTTTTGTTGGCAATGGCCAGGGGCGAGACGCCCGACAACACCCAGTAGATGGCCCAGGCGGAAGCGCAGCCGATCCCGAATAGCGCCAGGTCGCGCAGCGCCAGGCGCAACTCAGGCGGGCCTGTCAACAGGCGGTAGCCCAGGATGGTCAGGCCAGCCAGCAGGCCGAGCGGCATCAGCGACAGGTTGAACAGCAGCCCCACCGAGAGCACGAAACCGCTGCCCGCGATCCAGGGCGGGCGCTCGCGCAGCAGCCCGCGCCACAGCCCCAGCAGCATCACCAGCGCGATCAGCGCGAAAAAGACGTTGAAACGCGGCGTGAAGATCGTCAGCCCCGGCACAAGCGCCCACAGGGTCACTGCCAGCCGCGCTCGTTGCCGGTCGAACAGCAGCGCGCCCAGCCGATACAGGGGTGCAACGGCCAGCGCAGCCCACAGCGGCATGTACATCTGGAGCCAGGCGCTGGCCATCACCGCATCGCTCCAGGTCATCATGTCCAGGTTCTGGCACTGCAACGGGCGCACGATCGATCCCATCTGCCCGGCGATGGGAGGTGCCGCCTTCAAAAGCTGCTCGACGCCCTCATACAGGGCCAGCAGCCCCGGCGGACTGAGCATCACCCCACCGGGCGGCTCGGCGTGGGTTTTCTGGCGTATGGCGGCGATGAATTCCGGCCAGTGGCGCAGCGTATCGCCCAGGTCGGGGCTGACGGCGGCGGCGTAGTGATAGCCGCTGGTGACGACCGACGCCGAGCGGGTGAAGAGCAGGAAGATAGGGCGGCCTTCGAGTGTCAGCAGCAGTAACGGCAGCAGCGCCGCCCCAACAAAAGTCCACAGGAGCAAGGGAAGGGGGAAGGAGACGCGGCGAGTATGCGCACTCCGCACCAGCAAACGCCAGGCTCCTCCCACATAGAGCGCCACGCCCAGCGCCGACCCTACCAGCCAGGGCCAGCGCGGATGTCCGTAGGGCCAGCGCCAGCGACCCAACAGCGGTATCCAGGGGACATCTCCGCGCAGCCAGGGCAGCGCATCGGTGACCAGCAGGCCGCAGAATATCGCCGTTACCAGGGCGGTCAGGGTGAAAGGGCGGGAAAGGCGCATGGCTTCTTTCCGGATTTGTGCCGTGAGCAACAGGGCAAATATAGCCTCAAAGCGGCTCTGGCTCAACCGCAGGGGAAGCGGAGCGCGCGCGAGCTGTGACAGGCCGTGTGCCCCGCTGTGGTTTACCTCACCCCCGGCCTCGCTTCGCTCGGCTTGCCCCCTCTCCGTGTCGGAGAGGGGGCGCTCGGCGCTCGCGCGCCGAGCGGGGGTGAGGTAAGCGTCCCCGCGCCGGGCACATCGCTGAGACCCTTTGCTCGCGCCCCTTTTTGGCGATGACAGTTCGGTGGCGTATAATTCTATATGGAACTATTTATAGGAGAAACGCATGAGGCCGCAATGCATACCCCCGCCTCCCCCACTTGACGAGCATCTGGCTGCAGCGATCTTCGGCGCTTCGGATGTGCGCGGAATGGCGCTCTTTTTTCGCCTGAAGCTGGCCACACACCTGATCGGTCAACACCTGAGCGCTCAACTCAAAGAGGATGCGCTCTCGCACGCACGGATGCGCTTGCTGATTCTGCTGATGGTTGAAAAGCATCACGGCAACGAGACAGGTCTGCTGCCCAGTGAACTGAGCCATCGTCTGGGCGTCAGCCGCAACACTGTCAGCACGCTGCTCAACGGGCTGGAAGCCCAGGGGCTGATCGTCCGTCAGCTTCACCCCGACGACCGGCGACAATGGCTGATCCGCCTGACGCCAGAGGGTGAGGCCCTGGTACGTCAGCGCGCGCCGGAATTCGCAACATTTGTCAACACCCTGTTTCAGGGGCTGAGCGAGCAGGAGCAACAGACTCTGATCGCGCTGCTCGATAAGCTCCGCGAAGACCTGGCACAGCGGATCGCTGAGCTGGCGTCCTCTGCACAGACGCCACCAGCGCCCTGAGCACAGCACTGAGCACATGGAACTTCAGTTTGGCAGAACGGAAAGGAACAAAGGGTGAGAGCACAAATGGCTTCGCCTGTCCCCCCTGGCGGGCGGCAGAAGATGGGCCGCGAGGGTTTCGTCACGCTGGGGCGCGCGCTGCGCTACCTGGGCCGCTACCGGGGGGTAACCCTGGCCGCCTATGCGGCGCTGTTCGTCTCGACCGGCGCGCAACTGATGGTGCCCTGGCTGGTGCGCCACATCATAGACACCATCACCGACGGCGTGACGGCCAACATGATCCTGTCGCTGCCCGCGCAGGCACAGGCCGCCGCTGCCACCCGGCGCGGCGTGTCGCTGGAACAACTGCGGCTGGACGCCTCCGGAGCGGAAAATGCCATCATCGCCACCGGCATCGCCATCGTGATCTTTGCGGTTGCCCGTGGCTTCTTCTCCTTCGTCCAGAGCTACATGGGCGAGCGCCTGTCGCAGAACATCGCCTTTGACCTGCGCAACGAGCTATTCGCCAAGATTCAGCGCCTGTCGTTCAGCTATCACGACCGCAATCAGACCGGCCAATTGATGATCCGCGCCACCGACGACGTGGAGAAAGTGCGCCTGTTCATCGGCCAGGGGTTGATCATGGCCCTGCAGGCGCTAGTGTTGCTGGTGGGCACGCTGATCATCCTGCTGGGCACCAACGTGAAGCTGACCCTGGTGGCGCTGCCGGTGTTGCCGCTGGCGCTGCTGATGTTCCTGGTATTCGGGGCGGTGGCGCAACCGCTGTTCACCGCCCTGCAGATACGGCTATCTACCCTCAATACGATCCTGCAGGAGAACCTGGCCGGCATCCGCGTGGTGAAGGCGTTTGTACGCGAGCCACACGAACAGGCGCGTTTCCGCCAGGCGGCGGACAGTCACCTGGAGCAAAACCTGAAGATCAGCCGCACTTTCGCCTTTATCTTCCCCGCCACCTTCCTGATCGCCAACCTGGGGCAGGCGGCGGTGCTCTATGCGGGCGGGCTGCAGATTCTGGACGGCACGCTCACGCTCGGCCAGTGGCAACAGTTCAGCCTCTATCTCGTCTACGTGTTCTTCCCGCTGGGGCAGTTGGGGTTTATCATCTCCCTGCTGTCGCAGGCGGCGGCGTCTTCCACGCGCATCTTTGAGATTCTCGACGCGCAGAACGAAGTCGAAGACCGGCCAGGGGCAGCGGAGCTAAAGCACGTCGAAGGGCATGTGGAATTCCGCAACGTGTCCTTCCGCTACTTCAAGAGCGGCGAATATGTGCTGAAAGATGTCTCGTTCGCGGCGCAACCCGGCCAGACGATCGCCCTGCTGGGCGCGACGGGCAGCGGCAAGACGACCATCATTAACCTGATCCCGCGCTTCTACGACGTGACCGACGGCGCAGTGTTGGTGGACGGGCACGACGTGCGCGACGTGACCCTGGCCAGCCTGCGGTCGCATATCGGCATCGTGTTGCAGGAGACCACCCTGTTCAGCGGCACCATCCGCGACAACATCGCCTTTGGGCGGCCCGATGCCTCGCTGGACGAAGTGATCGCGGTCGCCAGGGCAGCGGCAGCGCATGACTTCATCATGTCCTTTCCGCAGGGCTACGACACCCCCGTCGGCGAGCGGGGGGCGACCCTCAGCGGCGGGCAGAAGCAGCGCATCGCCATCGCCCGCGCCCTGCTGATGAACCCACGCATCCTGATCCTGGACGATTCGACCAGCAGCGTAGACCTGGCCACCGAGTACCAGATTCAACAGGCGCTCGACCGGCTGATGGAAGGGCGCACCAGCTTCGTCATCGCACAGCGCATCAGCACCGTGCTCAACGCCGACCAGATTCTGGTGCTGGACAAGGGGCAGATCGTGGCTCGCGGCACACACGAGGAACTGATGGAAAGCAGCCCGCTCTACGTCGAAATCTACGATTCGCAACTGGTGGAAGACGCCGTGTTGGAAGCAGCGCCCGCCAACCCCGACGAACAGGAGGTGCGGCCATGATGGATCGCCGCCATATCTTCGAGACCGAGGCCCGCAAGGCCCGCAGCGTCCGCCCTACCCTGAGCCGCCTGTGGAAGGAGTTTCGCGGACGGCGCTTCGTGCTGGTGATCGTGCTGGGGCTGGCGATCTTCAGCGCCTGGTCGCAGGTGATCACCCCCGACCTGATCGGGCAGACAGTGGACTGCTACCTGACCCCCTATGGGCAGCAGCAACTGGGCGGGCCGCAGAACATGGCGCAGGCCGCCGAGCAAAACTGCTGGTTCGACCGGCAAACAGGGCCGCTCTCGCGCGACGACGCGGTAGCGGGCATTCGTCACATTGTGTTGTTGCTGGTGGCGCTCTTCCTGGGCGGCGCGGTGACGACTGGCCTGCAATTCTACCTGACCCGCTGGGCCGGGCTGCGCGTGCTGCGCGACCTGCGCGTCCGGGTCTTCGAGCACATTCACTGCCTCTCGCTCTCCTACTATGGCCAGCACGAGGCGGGCGAGATCATGAGCCGCATCACCAACGACACCGACACCCTGCAACAGGCGATCAGCTTCGCCCTGGTGCAGGTGGTGCGCGGCGTGTTGCTGATCCTGTGGCTGATCTACGCCATGTTCAGCCGCAGCGTCCCCTTTGCCCTGATCAGCATGGTCACAGTGCCCTTCATGGTGTGGGCCACGGTGTGGTTTTCGGATCAGGCGCGCAGGGCCTTCCGGCGGGCGCGGCGCGAGATCGGCGAGGTGAACGCCGACCTGCAGGAGAACATCGCCGGTGTGCGCGAAGCTCAGGCGTTCCTGCGCGAGGAAGAGAACATCGCCCGCTTCCGCCAGGCCAACGCCGCCAACCGCGACGCCAACATCCGCGCGGTGGCCTTCACCAGCGCCCTGGCCCCCACCCTGGACGCGCTGGGCTATCTCTCGGTGGTGGTCGTGGCGGGCGTGGGGGGCATCCTCATGCTGCGCAACCAGGACCTGCTGGGGACGACTATCTCGCTGGGGCTGATCGTCACCTTTGTCTCGTATACGCAGCAGTTCAACCAGCCAATCCAGCTCATCGCCACCCTGTGGACGAACATCCAGAGCGCCATCGCCGGAGCCGAACGTATCTTCGAATTCCTCGATATGCAGCCAGACGTGACCGACAAGCCCGGCGCGATCGAGATGCCGCCCATCCGCGGGCATGTCGAGCTGCGGCACGTCACGATGAGCTACCTGCCCGGCGAACCTGTGCTGCGCGATGTCAGCCTGGAGGCGCAGCCGGGGCAGACGATCGCCCTGGTGGGTCCGACGGGCGCGGGCAAGACGACCATCATCAACCTGATCCCGCGCTTCTTCGACGTAGAAGATGGGGCGGTGCTGGTGGACGGCTACGACGTGCGCGACGTGACGCAGGCCAGCCTGCGCCGTCAGATCGGCATCGTGCTGCAGGATACCTTCCTGTTCAGCGACACGGTGATGAATAACATCCGCTACGGTCGGCTGGACGCCAGCGACGAGGAAGTGATCGCCGCGGCCAAACTGGCCTATGCGCACGACTTCATCATGGCCCTGCCGCAGGGCTATCAGACCGTGCTGGGCGAGCGCGGGACGGGTCTCAGCCAGGGGCAGCGCCAACTGCTGGCCATCGCCCGCGCTGTGCTGGCCGACCCGCGCCTGCTGATCTTGGACGAAGCGACCAGCAGCGTAGACACGCGCACCGAGCGCCTGATCCAGGCCGCGCTGGAAGTGCTGCTCAAGGGGCGCACCAGTTTCGTCATCGCGCACCGGCTGAGCACCATCCGCAATGCCGACCGGGTGTATGTCATTGACGACGGGCGCATCGTTGAGCAGGGCACGCACGACGAACTACTCGCAGCCAAAGGCTTCTACTACGATCTGTACATGAGCCAGTTTCGGCGCGAAGCGCGCGCCCCGTCCAATGGGCGCGGGGCGCGCGAGGCGCTGGGAGCGAAGGGATGAGGGGCAGCCTCGCCGATTAGCGGGGGCGGGTTTGCAAACTGCCCACACGCCCCTTCGCCTGCCGTACTTCAAGGGCAGACAGGGATGTATACAGGTTGGCTCGCTCAGTGTACCTCACCCCCAGCCTCGCTGCGCTCGGCTTGCTCCCTCTCCGACGCGGAGCTGAGGCGCGAGGCGCGCCAGCGCTGAGCGGGGATGAGGTAAGCGCCTGCGGGCGAGCGCGCAAACGGCGTCAGGCCGTGTGCTGGGCTGTGGTTGACCTCACCCACAGCCTCGCGCCAGCGCCGAGCGGGAGTGAGGTAAAGATGCCTGTCCGCCCCTTCACCCGCGGTGCAAGGGGTTGAGAGCCGGAAGACCAGGTGACCACAGAGGAGATCGTTATGAAGAGACACGCCCAACGGAGATGGTTCCCGGCGGCCATGGCGATCGCGCTGCTGCTGGCGAGCGCGTTAGCCGTCGGCGCGCAGGGGGACGACTTCACCTACACCGTCGTCGGCGGGAAGGACGAAGCGCAAAACTACCCCGACCAGCAGGTGAACGGCTATACGTTCACGGGCATGACCTACCGCTCGCGCTACCCCGCCGGTCTGGAGTTCCGCGCCATCATCACCCCGCCGGAAGGGGTCACCATCGAGCGGGTGATCCTCTATTACACGTTTGCCACGGGCAAAGGGGGGCGCATCACCGCCCGCCCCGGCGACGCGCCGAATGAGTGGATCGCCATTCCCTACGAGGGGCGCGGGCTACCGCCCTGGCACGAGGTAGACGCCCGCTGGGTGGTGCGCGGCAACCCCACCGACGCCGAGACCGCGCCCGTACACGCCGTCTACTACGATCCCACGCGCGAATGGTATCGCGCCGAAAGCGCAGACATCCTGGTCTACTGGTATGGGATGCCGGTCGAGCTGGGGCGCTACGTGCTGGACGCCATGGCCCAGAACCGCGCCCGCTACCTGGAAGGCTTCGGCGCGCCCTTGCCCTACCGTCCGCTGGCGGTGATCTTCCCGCCCGGCCCGGCCTGGCTGGAATATCACACCGACTCCGGCCTGGACGATACACAACTGGGGTATACGGGCACCACCATTCAGGAGGCGGGCAGCACCATTCAGCGCGTGCGCACGCTCGAACCGGCGGAAATTCGCAAGAATTGCATCTGGAATCCCAAGAACCCAACGGTTGAATTTCAGATGCAGCAGGCTGCCTCCACCACCACGCACGAGGTCGCGCACCTCTATCAGCAAGAACTGGGCGTGCTGCGCGGCCCGGATTGGTGGGTGGAGGGGCAGGCGATGTTCTTCGAGACGTTCGAGGAATACCCTGTGCACGAGCGGCTGAGCACACTGGCCGAACTGCGCGGCGGCGACTTCCCCACCTTGCAGGGCACCGGCCCCGGCGGTGGCGCGCTGACCGCGGCTGAAGACGGCTGCACACACCTGATCTACGACATGGGCGCGTCGTTCATGACCTGGCTCGTAGACACGCACGGCGGCATGGACACCTACCGCGCCATAGTCGAAGCCATGCGAGGCGGGCATACGGTCGCCGAGGCGCTGGAGATAGCCACCGGTCAGCCCTTCCTGGAACTGGAAAATCAGTGGCGGGCTTTCCTGGGCATTGGCCCCGTCCCCGCCGAGGTGCTCGACCCGGCGCTGAGCCTGGGCGAACCGGCAGAGCCGTACTTCAAAGTGGGCGAACAGGTGATCCTGCCGCCGACGCCGCTCACCCGTCCGCTCTACACGCAGCCCAAAGAGCGCTCGCTTTCTACCAGCGTCTGTTTTGCCAACGCGCCCGTCACCATTCTGCGGGTGGGCAACGATGGCGTCACCAACTGGTATGAGGTGGACTGCCTGGGGCTGAAAGGCTGGATCAGCCAGGCTCAACTGGCCGGAACACAGTAGCGCGAACAGCCAGCGGCGGTCAACGGTTAGCCGTCAGCGGTTAGCCGTCAGCCGTCAGCAGATTGAATCGTCCAGAGAGCAGGGGCGCAGAGCGAAACCAGAAAGCTTCTGCGCCTTGCTGTCCGCAGGCGGTACGAGCAAGGGTTCTCAGCGATGTGCCCGTTGCGGAGGCGCTGACCTCACCCCCGCTCAGCGCTGGCGCGCCTTGCGCCTCCTCTCCGACGCGGAGAGGGAGCAAGCCGAGCGCAGCGAGGCTGGGGGTGAGGTAAAGCACGGCGCAGCGAACGGCCTGTCACAGCTTGCGCGCGCGCCCGATGGCCTTCATCCCCTGGCTCCTTCTCCCATGCTGCGGGCTGAGGGGCCGGAGGCAGCGCATAACAGGCTCTACCCGTAAGTCTGGCGCAGACAGGTCGGCTTTTCCTGCAGATCCGTCAGCTCGGCGTCGAGCGCCTCCAGACCCGGTTTCAGGCGGGCGAAGTCCGCGCCCTGCTCTTTGATGGTGATGTAAGCCGCGCCCGCCGCATCCCGCCAGCTAATCACGCTGACGATGTTGCCCCCGGCATCGGCCACGATCTGCGCCAGGCGCGCCAGGATGCCCGGCCTGTCGGCGACCTGCACGGTGAAGCGCGCGCCGCTTTGCCCGCCGCCGAGCATGGTCACCAGCGCCCGAAAGATGTCGGTGTCGGTGATGATGCCCACCACTTGTTCGTTTTCGACAACCGGCAGGCAACCGATGTCCTCGTCCAGCATCAGACGGGCGGCTTCTTCCAGCGGACAGTTGGGCGTGGTCGTGTGCACCGGGCGCTTCATGATCTCCCGCACCTGCAATTTGGAGAGCAGGCCGTGAATTTCGTAGATGCTCAGCGTGGTGGCGGGGGAAGGTTGCGCGGCCAGCAAATCTTGTTCCACGACGATGCCCATCAGCCTGCCGCTTTTGTCCACCACTGGCAGGTGATGCACTTTGTGTTCGCGCATGAGTTCAGCGGCCTGCCGGTGTGTGGTCTCCGGCAGGATGGTCAGGGGAGAAGGTGTCATGCAATCTTTGACCAGCATGGGATTTTCTCCGGGAAATGACGCAATCGTGCAGGCATATTTTGCACGCCAGCGCCTGGCGCTGTGCGATGCACGGATCGTAGTAAGTCTGCGGCGGGCTGTCAACCGGCGGGGAAATCGGGCGCGTGCAACATGTGACGGGCTGTTTGCTACGCTGTGGTTGACCTCATCCCCGCCCGGCGCTGACGCGCCTCCAGGCCGAGCGAAGCGAGGCGGGGGGTGAGGTAAAGCGGCAAGCGGCTTGATGCAATCCTCCTGGCCGGGGGATGAGGGCCATCGGGCGCGCGCGGATTTGGGGGTAGAATTCTATCGCGGAAAAGGCAAAGGCCGCGGAGAAAGTCGCAGAGTTTTCGACAGGTCTCTAATTCGCAGGAGGGCATCATGGCACACCGCATGGCTACGCTGGCAGGTCTGCTGACGGCGCTCGCGCTCGCGCTCATCGGCTGGCTGACCCTGCCCTCAGCAGACGCCCAAAGCACCCCTTCGCCCACCCCGACGGCGATCCTGCTGCCCACACCGGAGCTGGGAGCGCTGGATCGGGCGGCAGTCAGCACCCTTGATCTGACGGCCTTCCCCCTGGTGCCGGAGATCAGTCAAACCGCGCTGGACATCTACTTCAACGGCCTGGCGCGGGGCAACGATCCGCACAGCTTCATCAAGGTGGGCGATTGCATGACGCACACCCCGTACTTTCTGCTCCCCATCGGCGAAGGGCAGTGCGACCTGGGCGACTATGGGCATCTGGCCCGCGTCATTGAGCAGTTCGGCGGGGCCGAGCGCAACTCCTTCGCGCGGGAAAGTCAGGCCGCGGCTGGCGGCTTCAACGCGGCCAGCGTGCTGGACTCGATCTGGGCCAACCCCGCCTTCTGCGAAGCGGGCGAAACGCCGCTGGCCTGCGAGTTGCGTCATATGCAGCCGAGCATCGCCCTGATCATGTTCGGCACCAACGACGTGCAATACCTCACCGAAGAGCAGTTCGATTACTTCCTGCGCGGAGTGGTGGTGGAGACTGTCCGGCATGGCACGCTGCCCATCCTCAGCACCTTCCCGCACCGTCCGGAGTTTCCCGAAAAGACGCTGCTGTTCAATCAGATCGTCGCGCGGATCGCGCTGGACTACGACCTGCCGTTGATCAACCTGTGGCTGGCGCTGGAGGAATTGCCTCACCTGGGCGTTGATCCCGCCGACCCCACACACCTGACCATCCCGCCATCGGGGGCGGTGTGCGCCTTTCTCGGCGAGAATCTGGAGGCGGGGTTCACCGTGCGCAACCTGCTGACGTTGCAGGCGCTGGACGCAGTGCTGGAGGCAGCCGAAGGGCGCTGAGGGCTACTGCTCGCCGCACATCTTCCATTCGCCATCTTCTTTGATGACGCGGTACACTGTCCCCGCCAGGCTTTGTTGACGGGGGTCTTCGCCGCGATACTGGATGATCAGCGTGCCTTCGCAGACCACCAGCGTGGCGTCTCCCTCCTGGCCGGTGACCCGGCAAGATAGGTTGTCGAGGCGGGCGTCTACCGACCGGAACGGCGCGGCATCGAGCGCTGCCTGCATTTCCCACGCCTTGCACGACAGCGAGGTCAGTTTGCGCTCGTCTCCGGCGACCTTGGCCTTCAGGTAGGCCTCAATGGCATCGGGCGCGCTGACCGACTGGGCGCAGGCGCTCACAAGCAGGGTTACCAGCAACAGGGCGGGCAAGAGCAGGGAATGGCGTCGCAACATTCACCGTCCTTCAGCCGTAGCAGATTGTCGGGGTGTGCGCAGACTGAGTCAGACCGGTTGCTGCGCTTGCACACACCCGATCGTCAGGAAATGCAGCGGCGATTATAGAGCGTCTGACCGGGCCAGGAAAATCCAGACGGATGCAATAGACCGCAGCAAACCGCCTGGTACATTCGCGCGCCCGCAAACTCTGGCAGGAGTGCAGCATGGCAGAGCCAATTATCACCGTCAAGGGGCTGGTCAAGACCTTCGACACGCCCGCCGGACCGCTCAACGTCCTGCGCGGCATTGATCTGACTGTCGCACGGGGCGATTTCATCGCGCTGGTGGGGCCGTCCGGCAGCGGCAAGACAACCTTCCTCAACATGATCACCGGCATAGACAGGCCAACCAGTGGCTCGGTGATCGTGGACGGGATGGACGTGGTCAACACGCCGCAGCGCGACCTCACCCGCTGGCGCGGGCGCACTATCGGCATCGTCTTCCAGTTCTTCCAGTTGTTGCCCACGCTCACTGTGCTGGAAAATGTCAAGATGCCCATGGACTTCTGCCGCGTCTACGACCCCAAAGAGCGCCGCGAGCGGGCCATGGAGTTGCTCGAACGGCTGGGCATTGCCGACCAGGCCCACAAGACGCCCGATACGCTCTCCGGCGGGCAGCAGCAACGGGTCGCCATTGCGCGGGCGCTGGCCAATGATCCTCCGCTCATCGTGGGCGACGAACCCACCGGCAACCTCGACCGCATGAGCGCGACCAATGTCTTTCGCATCTTCCACGAGCTGCGCGACCAGGGCCGCACTGTGCTCATCGTCACGCACGACCGCGAGCTGGTCTATGATGTGCCCAGGGTGTTGCTGCTGGCCGACGGCCTGATCGAGGCCACCACCTTCGAGGCGGCGGCCAAACGGCGCAGCGAGGAGCTGCGCGCTGCCCGCCTGCGCACCCAGGAACACCGCGCTGTCTCGCCCTGAGCGGCGGTCTGCTGCCCCTCACCCCTGCATCTCCTCGCCCCGCGACGCCGTCGCGAGGGAGAGGGGACTTGCTGTCTCTCGCGCGAGGGTTCCCCTTCGCCCGCAGCGCGTATATAGACATGGACCGGGGACATGGGTAACAGGTGTTCGGAGACATGGGTAACACCTCCAGAGTACCAAAGGCCCCCCGCAGGCCGACGTGCGATCTTCGCCTGACCACTTTTCCCCCTACGCCGCGCCGATCCGCCGGTACAATAAGGATATGACCCGCCGATTCCGCTGCTATGTCGCCTGGCTGGGCGCATTATGGCTGCTGGCCGGATGCAGTCTGCATATTGACGCGCCACAGACGCCCACCCTGGCCCCGTCACCCTCGGCTCAGCCGACGGCTGTCGTGCGCCTGGTGACGAGTACGCGCACGCCCAGCACCACGCCCTCGCCGAGCCGCACGCCGACGGTCACCGCCAGCCCCTCGCGCACGCCCAGCGTCACGCCCTCGCCGAGCCACACGCCGACGGTCACCGCCAGCCCCTCGCGCACGCCCAGCGTCACGCCCTCGCCGAGCCGCACGCCGACGGTCACCGCCAGCCCCTCGCGCACGCCCAGCATCACGCCCTCGCCGAGCCACACGCCGACGGTCACCGCCAGCCCCTCGCGCACGCCCAGCGTCACGCCCTCGCCGAGCCACACGCCGACGGTCACCGCCAGCCCCTCGCGCACGCCCAGCACCACGCCCTCGCCGAGCCACACGCCCAGCGTCACACCGCCCCCCACGCGGACGTTTACGCCGTTCCCGCCGCCGACCCTGTCCCCGGCTACCCCTGCGGTAGCAGCCCCGGACAGCCCGACCGCGCCTCCGGCCTCCGTTACCCCTGGCCCGACGGACACGCCAGCGTTACCGGCCACGCCGCCGCCTACTCTCACGCCGCGCCCCGGCGAGGGAGCGTTCTACAATCCTTACGCTTCACCCACCAGCCAGGGCGCGTTGCCCGTCGCCCCTGCGGGAGAAAGCGGCCCGGTCGGCCCGGCCCTGCCCGAAATTAATCAGATTGTGGTCAGCTATGCGGGGCAGATCGCGCCCCTGGTTGCCCTGCCCGACGGGGTGAGCAGAGCCGCGCCGCTGGCCCAGGGCGACGTGTTCGCCGTCAGCCGGAGCGGACAGGTGGCCGCTGTCGCCCCCGATCATCAGCTTTATGTAGACGGTGCGCCGCTATTGGTTTCCCCCGCCAGCCAGTTCGGCCTGTCGCCCGCGCTGCTGATCAGCGACCTGGCCTGGTCGCCGGACGGGACATATCTGGCCCTGCGCGTAGATACCAGCGATCCAAATCACGTCAGTGCCATAGATAGCGGCATCTGGATTTACGAACCGGCCTCCAACCGCTCTTGGCAGGTCTTCCGCAACACCTACGCCGGGCAGGCCGAGCAGCTTCACCAGCAACGGCAGGCGCGAGGGATGACCTGGGCACCCAATGGTCAGGCGCTGGCGATTGTCGCCGAGACGCCGCTGGGCCTGGCGACTGTGCCTGTGCCGCTCACGCACGACGCCAACGCCTGGGTGGAAGCGCTCCCCTATGCCAGCGCTACCTGGACGGCGGACAGCCAAGCGCTCATCGTCAGCGGGGACACCTGGGATGGGCGCAACGTGGTAGGGCGGGTGGAGATGGACGCGGCCTGGACGTACACCGAATACACCAGTCGGCCCCTCAGCGGCATTCAGGCGCACAGCGCCGCTCTGCTGCCCAACGGGCGGCTGGCTCTGGTGGGCAGCGCCGCGCCCGGTTCACTGGCGCTCTACGTCATGCCCGCCATGCCAGGCGGACAGCCCGTCCAGGTGACGCGCACTGTCAGCGGGCAGGTGTTGCGGGTGGAGTGGAACGCCAGCCGCTCCGCCGTGCTGGTCACCCTCCGCGATGCGGCGGGCGCGACGGGCGTGTGGCTGCTGCGGCCCGACGGCGCAGCGCAGCCGATCGCGCTCAGCGAGGGGACGGTCAGCGCGGCGCGCTGGCGGTAATGAGTGGCCCGCCGAGCCGCCGAGAGCGCAGAGCCGAACAAGTCCAGTTTTTCTGTGCAAAGGAAATGTTACGAATTACTTACCTCACCCCCAGCCTCGCTTCGCTCGGCTTGGAGGCGCGCCAGCGCTGAGCGGGGGTGAGGTAAAGCGACAAGCGGTTTGATGCAATCCCCCAGCCTCTATGTATGCCAGGGGCCGGGGGTGAGGTTTTCGGGCGGACGCCTACCCGTCCCGCGTAGACGGTTCGCTCGCGGCCAGCTCCTCAGCGTTTTCGTCCGCGATGATCCGCACCGTGATCGGCTGACGGGCCAGCGTGGAAGTCAACTGAGTGATCTGCGCGGCATACTGCTGCACCAACATGTCGCGGGCGCGCGCATCACGCGCCCGCACCGTCAGCACCCCTCTGGCATAGGAGACAGGCTGTGCGCCCCTCAGGCAGGCGTCGTAGGTGGCGCGGGGAAGCTGCGTGGCCAGTTGCCCTTCCACCAGATACCAGATGTTGTGGATGGTGAACGTGCAGTTGATGGGAATGGTGTTCAGGCCGTTGTCCCTTGCCGCGACTTCAGCCCCGGCGACGGCTGCCCACCTACCCCCCTGCCCCGCGCTCGCTGGCCTGAGGGCAAAAATGCGCTCCAGACCGAAGGGCAGCAGATCGGGGGTGCGCGTGGCCAGTCGCCGCCACTCCGAGCGCCCTTCGCGCGGCCAGTCGCACAGTGGCATTTGGGCCAGCCGCTGCCAGCGCTCCCAGTGACTCACCGGCGGTGTGTCCGGCATGCTCTGCCAGCGTTGCACCAACCAGCTTAGATAGCGCGGCGGGTGTTCGACGCTCTTGTCGGCCCACACGGCCAGGATCAGCGCCAGCAGATCGCGCGGGCTGATGTTCTGGCTCTGTACGCCCTGCCAGGCGGGACTGTGGGGCTGTACGGGCGTTGACCAGGTGTCGCGCAGCCAGACTGTCGGGGGCGCAACGTCGCACAGCGGCGTTTCTGGTCGTGTTTCCCAGGCGTCGTGCAGATAGTCTTCCAGCCGTTGTGCGATCGCGCTGCTGTTTGAAGCAGAAGACACAGGTTCTTCTGCTTTTCCGTTAAAGGTAGCAGCAGCAGCGGGCGTTGGGCGCTTGGCTTGGCCGTTAGTGCGGGTTTGCGGGCGCGCCTCCGACGGGTGCTTGCTGCTGCTGGCCAGTACTTGGGGTTTGCTTTTTGGTGCTTTGTTTGAGGACTCAGAATCCCTGTGCGCGAATGTGGCAGACCCCTGTGCATCAGTGTGGCAGACCCCCTGATCGCCGGTGTGCGCAGATGTGGCAGACCCTGTCGTTACCGATGTGTCTGTTTGTGGCACACCCTCTTCCTGCCGGTGTGCATCAGTGTGGCAGACCGACGGGGAACCGGTGTGCGCAGATGTGGCAGACCCCATGGGCTGCGCTTCCGCGGTGAAGCCCTGCGCTGGCCAGCTTCGCAGCAGCAGGGCGTATTGGGCGCGGTCTTCGGGGGCGATGGGGACTTCGAGCGCGACGCGGAACTGACGGGCGACCCATTGCGGGTGGGCCGGATCGCGCCCCTTGCGCGCGTCTATCTGCTCGAAGAAGTCGCGGATCGTCCAGCCCTCGTCGTTGGGACGGGCGCGCTCAACATTGCGTCGCCACCATTCGCGCGGGCGACCGATCAGCGTCAGCAGCGCCGAGAGGGAGTCCACCCAGCAGGTGTCGCGGCGCTGTCCTTCGGCGGGGTTGTCGTAGACCTGGCCGCGCAGCCACAGATAGACCCAGGCCAGTTCGTGCCCCAGCCGCGCCCACCAGCGGCGGCGGAAGTATTGCGGCACAATGACCTTGCTGGCACGCCCATCGTCGCGCACCAGGGTGATATGGCGGTGCAATGCCTCGGCCAGGCGGGCCATCTCCTGCGAACGCCCTCGGCTGCGCCAATCCGGGAAAGCCCGCCGCAGCACCTCCAGCGCAGTCCAGGGGCGGGAGGGGAGGAAGTGTGGTGCAGGAGCAAGGGGGTCGGCGGCCCAAAGCTGACGCGGGTCGAGATCGAGAGCCTGGCGGGCGGCGTCGAGCGGTGCGGCGGCCAGTGTTGGCAGCAGAGAGAACAAATGTTCTGCATCCGCCGGAGCCAGCGGATCGTCCATGCGGACATGATAGCGATTGGGAAGCTGCGCGATGGTGCCATCGGGGGCCTGACGACGCTCGCCCGCCTCGACGCGCACGAAGGCCGCCAGGCCGGGCGCGGCCAGGCAATCGTAGAGGTGACGGCGCGACATAGCCGCTTCGCGGGCCAGCGCCTCGCCGCTGATGGTGATCACCTCTCCTTTACAGCGGAAATCGAGCTGTCGCAGCGTGTTGATGACGGTGGCCACGTCTGGCCCCAGGGTGGGCAACCAGCGTTCCAGGAAGTAGCGGGAGATGCCCATCACAACGTCGTCGCGGATCACGGCGCTGTATGGGGTGGTGTAGACTTTGGACAGCGTCAGCACACTGTCCCCGTCCGTCGGCGTAGCCTTCGGCATGAGTCTCACTCCCTGTCGAGATGCTGAGGGGAAACCCCTCTACGGCAAAGATGCGCTCAGTCCGGCTGAAAACTGGCTCGCCAACAGAACTTTTTCTGACCGCTCAGGTACGCAGCGCCCCGCTCGCGCTGCTGAGGCCCGGACAGGCCGCCTTCGCCAGGGAAAGAAGGCGGCGAGCGCATCGCAATTGCCGAAACGTGCCCGGTCGGGGTGATCAGGGGGTGCTACGCCGCAGCGCTTCACACGACCGGGGAACGGGTCTCTTGCGCTCATTTCGCCACGCTGTGATTGCCATAATAGCATCATTTGTCATCAGAGTCAATCAACCTGTGCCAATTGGTCATTTTTTGCATTTTTTCCTGGTTTGTGTTACAGGGGGGCGCGTTCCGCAGAGCGGTCATTGGCCATCTGGCGACAAACTTGCCGCCAGGATGGAAAAGATGTGGTATAGTTTTGTCAACCAGGAGGTGAGCGATGGCCTCTAAACTCAAGCCCAGACTGGCAAGCCCTTCCTATACGCCCGATCCGTCGGTGACTCAGCGCCGCCTGGAAGATTTGCAGCGCATGTTCGGCATGTATACCTTCCCCTTCTCGCTGTCACCGAATCCGGATTATCTCTACGTCGCCGGCGTGACGGCGCGCACGCTGGCCAAAACGACTTTCGCTATTGATCAGCGCCAGGGGCTGAGCGTGATCATCGGGGACTACGGCACGGGTAAAACCATGCTGGCTCGCTACATCTACAATTCGTACACCGCCGGCGACGTGCGCGAACCTTCGGTGGTGGCCTATATCCCCGATCCGCCGCACCCTGGCACGCGCGAATTGCAGCGCCGCATCATCCAGGAACTGGGCGGCAAGACCGGCAAGCGCACCAACGACGGCCTGATGGAAGACCTGCGCTCGATGGTGCTGGACATTTTCGCGTCGGGCCAGAACTGCATCGTGATGATTGACGAGGCGCAGGTGTTGGTGCGGCGGCAGCTCGACATCATCCGCGAGCTGTTCAACTTCAACGCGGGCGGGATGGTGCCGATCCAGGTGGTGTTGATCGGCAAAGAGGAATTGCGGCTGAACCTGCACAACGCGCCCGATCTCAACGACCGCGTGGCGGCCCGCTCTACCCTGGAACCGTTCACCCCTGCTGAGACGGCGGAATTGATCAACTTCCGCCTGAACCGGGCGGGCTGCAAAATCCCGCTCTTCATGCCCGACGCGCTCGACCTGTTGTATGATTTGTCTAAGGGCTACCCGCGCAAAGCGGTGAAGCTGGCCGGGGCCGCGTTGTGGTATATTGTCGAGTTCGGCATGGATCGCATCACTGCCGCTGCGCTGGAAGCCGCCCGTCTGCGGGACGAGATCGAGTAAGCGGTCGCCTGGAAAGACGAGATGGGGAGTGGCATGGTGGCCGAACACGATGGCAGCTTTCGCCGCCTGATGGAGATGGTCAAAGACCGGCAACTGAGCTTGCCGGCGGGCCGACCTGGCCGTCCTCCCAAGCACCGAGTGGCGACGACAGGGCATTTCGCCGTGCACCTGCATCAGCGCATGAAGACGCTGGCCAGCCGCCGTTCGCAGCAATCCGATCGTGCCGTGAGCACCTCCGACCTGTACAACGAGGCGGCGTTGCAGATGGTGGCCGATCTGCACGCGCTGCTGGGCGACGACCTGCGCCTGCCCGCCGGGGCCGTTTCCCTGACCGGCATCCTGGGTCTGCGCGAACTGATCGATCGTCCGGTGCTGACCCCGCTGCGCGCCCTGGATTTTCAGACGGGCGAGATGCTGCGCACCACCCTTTACATTGATCAGCCGCTGTGGGACGCGCTGCTGGAAGTCAGCCTGCGCTTTGGCCTGAGCCTGCGCCGCCCGATTCATGTGCACCGCCTGCTGGAGCTGGGGGCGGCCTGGTACCTGGCGGGCATCGAGCCAGACTCGGACTCTTAGCGCTATTCTGATGACCGAACATCAGAAATTTATGAAATAGATTGTTACTAATAGTGAGCCTCTGAAAGAGAGAATATGAGCTTCAGAGACCGTTTGAAAAGCCTCCTTCAACCCCCGGCCCCTTCTCTCTCTGGGGGGCGAAGGGGAGACGGACCAGAGTTCCCCCCCTCGCCCCATCGAGGGCTATAGAGGGGGGTGCACAGCGCCGGGGTGAGGGGGTAGCAAATGGCCTCTCAGGCGGAGATGGAGAGCGCGGGCGGGGTGCCGACAGGCGAAACACGAATGACCGCCCTTTGCCTGGCACAGGAGACGGCCTGATGCGCAGCATTTGCCTGACCAACAATAAGGGCGGCGTGGGCAAGACCACTACCGCGGTGAGCCTGGCGCATGGACTGGTGCTGCTGTTGCGCCATAATCATCTGCCCTCGCGGGTGCTGCTCATAGACACGGACTCGCAGGCACATGCCACCCTGTTGACCACCGGTCGTCGCGACTGGGGGCGCTCCGAAAGCCTGGGCGAAGTGTTGCTGGCGCGCCCCGACCGGGCCGGTTCGACGCTGCAACGGCTGATCGTGCCCTCGACGTGGGACGAAGATTTGCACGTGGTGCCCGGTTCGCCGAGCCTGGATGGGGTCAACGCGCGGCTGGCCGAAGATCACGGCTTTGCGGTGCGTCTGCGCCATGCGCTGCGCAGCGTGGCCGATCGCTACGACTGGGTGGTCATTGACACCATGCCGTCGTTCTCGCGCCTGACGACGATGGCCATGGTCGCCGCCACCGATATCGTCATCCCGGTGGAAATGCGCTTCCTGGAGACGATCGGCCTGCAGGCCATCGTCGAAAAGATCAAAGAGGTGCAGGACACCTGGGAAATCCCCGTCCGCCTGACGGGCATCTTGCCGGTGAAGTACGATCAGCGGGTCACGCTGGAGCGCGAGAACCTGGAACTCTACTCCTCGCACACCTTCTATGGTCCGCGCCTGTTCAGCACACCCATTCCCATCAATGTGGCGGTATCCTACGCGCACGATGCGTGCGAATCTATCTTCATGTACGACGATCAATCCAGCGCCGCGCGGGCCTATATGGCCTTTGTGCGCGAGCTGGTCGAACGGGTTCTCAAACCGGCTGGAGCGTGACATATGGCCAAGCGCCGCTCGCAAGGGACGCGCGCCTTGCTCGAAGAAATGGGCAGCCTGGAAGGCATCGCCGAGACCGCGCCGGACATCGCCGGGCGCGGGGTGCGCGTGGTGAATATCGTCCTGGATCGCATCCGTCCCGACCCGGCACAGCCCCGCCGGGTGTTGCCCGAACCGATCCGCAATGAATTTCTGGCCGGGCATCTCAACGCGCGGCAGGCGCTCGAACGCTGGGAAGCGCTGGTGGCCGAAGAAGCCGCGCGGCTGGGCCGCCCGCGCCCGGACTGGCGCGCTCTGCTGGAGCGCAACCCCGACGATCGCAACGCGGAGACGTTCGAGACCGATCCTCCCGGCACGCCGGGGCCAGAAGAAGAGTTGTTGCGCTCGATTGTGGCCACGGCAGCCACCATCCGTCACGGCGGGCAGGTCAGTCCCATCACCGTGGTAGAGATGGACAACGGGAGCTATTTCCGCATTGAGACGGGCGAGCGCCGCTATTGGGCGCATCACTGGCTCAATATGTGGCTGTCCAACGGCTTCGACCAGATTCAGTGCATTGTCGTGCCCGCGGCCAGCCCCTGGCGGCAGGCGGCAGAGAACACCAGCCGCGAGGAGCTTTCGGCCATTGCCCTGGCGCGGCAGTTGGCCCGCCTGTTGCTCGATCTGTACGGCATCAGGCCGGACTACTCCCGCCCCATCCCCAACGACTGGTACCGTCAGGCGCTGGAATATCGCGTCCCCCGCGGCGAAGGCGACGCGCTGCGCGCGGCCCTGGGCGGCATTCAGCGCGCGCAGTTCAACCGCATTCAGGCCCTGCTGCGCCTGCCCGACTCCGTGTGGGAGCTGGCCGACCGTTACCGGCTGGAGGAAAAGCGGCTGCGCTACGTGTTGAAGGTGGACGACGAGGCGTTGCAGGTGCAGTTGGTGCGCCTGATCGTGACGCGCAATCTCTCCGCCGAGCGTGTGCGGCAGTTGGTCGAATCGGGGCAGTTGCCCGCCATCCTCCGGGGAGCTGCGCCGCCTACCGACGAGGAACGGGCGACCGTCTCCGAGCGGGTGGCCAGTCGCTGGCCGACGCTGGCCCGCCAGGTGACGCAGGCCGATCTATCGCTGGTGGCGGATCAGTGGGTGCGGCGGCAGAAACCCGACGAGGTGCGCCAGCAGATCGCGGCGCTGCGCCGTCTGCTGGAGATCGTCGAGCAGCGCGTGCCAAAGTAGCCCCTGCTCCAAAGAGGGTGTAGTAGCTCATCGCCGGCGCAGTCCGGCGATTTATGTTGCCCCGGGGCAACATAGCTATGCATTACCCACAAGTCTGCCCTCACCCCTATATCCCCTCTCCCAACGTGTATAGACCGGAGAGATAGGTAACACATGTTCGGAGACATAGGTGACACTTTCTCGGATAATGAGGGCACTGCGATCCGTTGAGTAGAAAGAGACGGGGTGTGCTCGACGAGTGACTTTTGCTGTGCTCGTCCGCTGCGCTCGGTTTAGTTTACAGAGCCTGGGGAGTCGCTATGTTGCCCCAGGGCAACATAGGGTCACTGCCTGCCAGATCGGCCCGCACACTGTTTTGCCCCACCTGACATCGGCCACAAATCAACCACGTATCCGGTCGCATGTACCCCAGGGCAGGGGGGTGACTCAGGCGTCCGATCTCAGGGCGATGATCGGGCTGAAGAGATGCCCTGCAACACCCCTCCGCGATCCCGATCGGTAACAGCCGCGGCCCTGCCCCATCTGATGGAGGTTGAAGGCTCTTGGAGTGCTCAAAAACGCACGGGGACGGCGCGTTCGTTTATCACGATAAAACGGACGATCGGGGTGGGGTGGGGGAGGGCTGCTGATGGTGCACCCTGCCCGCGCCGTTTGGCCCACATGCGGCAGGCATCGCTACGCCACTTGCGGCGAGGTCCGGCAGGCACATGGGCGGGCACCATGCAACCGGGCCGCCCGCAGGCACACGGATAGGGCGCGAGCGCCTGCGCCATCTCCCGCGCAACGGTCACGCGCCGCCCGTCCGGGCGATAACACATCACCACACCGGCAGCCGTAGCAATATCTTCGGCGTTCAACCCCGTCCAGCCCAGCCAGGCCGCCAGCCGGTCGCAGGTGCGCGCCGAAGGGCGGAAATCGGCATAGCCGTGCAGGGCGCGTCGGAATACCGCCACGCTGATCCCCACCGCCTGAGCCGCGCGAAGCTGATCGCGAGCACTGTTGGCCCGCAATCCGCGCCACTCCATGCCCAGGCGCATCAGGTCGGCCAGCGCAGGGGTGACCCCCGCCAGGGCCAGCACGTTCCGCAGCGGCATTTGCAGCCACGCCGCGATGCGCGCATAGGCGCTCAGCGGGATGGTAGAGAGCTTCTGCCCGGCGATCAGGTGACACAGCACAACCGGCGGCAGGCCGATAATGCGCACCACCTCGGCGGCGGACATGCCCCGCCGGGCGGTATAGTGCACGAAACGACGGCGCACCAGGTCAGGGAGTGTCATGGGCGGCATGGTCGGCTTCCTGGTTGGCTGGTTTCTCGCCCTCCCCTGGTTCTGGCTCGCTTTTCTCGGTCAGGGGCGGGGCTTCCGTGAGCGGCGAGGGAGTGACGCGGCGCTTGGCGATGGCCTTTTGCAGAATGGCGCGGAATTCCGACGGGGCGGGCAGCGGCTTGTAGATCAGATCGTCGGCCTGCGCTTTGGCGATCGCCTCTTTCTCCTGCTGCGGCGACAGATGAAAGGCCGTGACCAGCACGATGGCGATCTCCTTGAGCACCGGACTCTTGCGCAACCGCGCGCCGATGTCCGGGCCTTCGACGCCCGGCAGCCGGATATCCAGGATCGCCAGTTCGGGGATGTTGGTATCGGCAGCGCCAGCGTCTACGTCATCAATCCACTTGACCGCGTCCGTGCCATTGGTGAAGGCGACCCCGTCAATGCTCCATGCACCGAACAGCGTCAGCAGGGTCGTGTACAGGTCGGGTTCATCCTCCACCACCATCCATGTTGAGGTAGACATGTGCACCTCCCTGCACGCGGACGGCTGCAGACCGTGCCCGGACAAGATCAGCGTCACCATAATTTTAGTCTTTCCGAAACCGGGCGCAAGAGGGATACATTGGCGAGGTGCCTTCGGGCCTGGGGGATGCGGGGGCGTTGACCCTTCCCGCCTGGCGCGGGCGCGCCTTGCTGTCCTTTCTTCACATGTGCAGGGATAGCTTAGTTGCATCGTTACTTATCTTGTACCTGCAGAGAGAGCCAGGGATGAGGCCAACCAAGGCTTTGCACGCCTTCCTTTCCGGGGCGCGCGAAGGTTCTCGGCGATGTGCCCGCCCGCAGGCGCTGACCTCCCCCCGCTCGGCGCTGGCGCGCCTCCAGGCCGAGCGCAGCGAGGCTGGGGGTGAGGTCAATCCCAGCGGGGCACACGGCCTGGTCACAGTTTGCGCGCCCCCTCAAATCAGGTCGGATGCATTCTCAGCCGACCGTGCACCTTCGTGAGACGCCCTCCTT
>Ga0116210_1000189_pt1 | contig 66303 bp, 55 predicted proteins | sample TshhotsprinmetaG_FD_94483 | JGI IMG/M metagenome (GOLD analysis project Ga0116210, IMG submission 94483) | Hot spring microbial communities from South Africa to study Microbial Dark Matter (Phase II) - Tshipise hot spring metaG | ecosystem: Environmental > Aquatic > Thermal springs > Hot... | reverse complement strand
CATATAACGGAAAGGGGGTTCAAAATGTCGCTGATAAGAAATCATTAAAATTTTACTCACCTTCTTCGCTTTTTGTATCACCTTTTTCGCATGAGTAATGGAGCAAACCATCGGCTTTTCCGTGAGCACATGCAAACCTGAATTCAAAGAATACATAATTTGTTCATAATGCAATGTATGTGGACTTAATACTACAACCGCATCCAGGTTTTCCTTTTCTATCATATCTCTGTAATTCGAGTACACAGGGAGGCTCTTTGAATCAGGACAATGGTTATAAAACCTTTCCAGAGATACAGAACTTGGCTCGTTCAATGCCACTACTTCTACTTGTTTGATTGCTGAAAAACGATTGTAGTGCAAAATGGCTATTCCACCTGCACCAATAAAACCTACTCGAATTTTTTTGGCCATAATTTTTCCCCAGATTCTACAAAATTTAATGATTTAGAAAAGTATATACAAAAAAACAACAAATTTAAAACTTTATCGCTCTTACAATGCCCTTTTTAATAAGCCATTCGTAGGTCTGTCCTACAGCATAAATAGAACCGGTAACCAGTATTTTTTGTCCTTGTTCTGCTTTTTCCCAACCATAGGTTAACGCCGAATAAAAATCTTGCTCCATATAAAAAGGAAAACCCATTTGTGAAACAATTCCCTTTATTCTTTCCAACGGCATGGCTCTTTTTCCATAAAATTGAGTTATTATAAACTCGTTTGCATAAGGAGCAAGTATCCTGACAATACCCTCTACATCTTTATCATCCGCAATAGCAAACACTACACTTACCTTCTCATCAAGATTTTCTACCAGTCTTTTCATTCCATCTGGATTATGAGCCGAATCCAACAAAAACCAGGGAGATTCTGATACCAGATCAAATCGGCCCGGCCAACGAACATTAGCAAGACCCTTAATAACAGCATCCTCTGTGATAGGAATTCCCTTCTTAACAAGCCAATCCACTACTGCTATTGCTACACCCGCATTTTCACATTGGTATTTAGCAACCAATCCTGAACGAGCACCTTGTATTTTTCGAACAGGACTTTGATATGTAAGCTTTGCTCCTCCATTCATTTTTTCCCAACAGATATGAAAATCATTTCCTATTTGCCACAATGGAGCACACAAATCCTTCGCCCTTCCCCGAAATACATCTACAACCACTTGTTTTTTTTCTCCCACAACTACAGGAATACCTTCTTTTATTATCCCTGCTTTTTCCCATGCAATCTTTTCCAATGTATCACCTAAATATTGTGTGTGTTCCAGACCAATATTCGTAATAGCACAAACCTCAGGTTTGATTACATTTGTTGAATCCAATCGTCCACCCATCCCAACTTCAACTACGGACCACTCTACTTTTTGCAAAGCAAACCAATGAAACGCAATTGCCGTACAGAATTCAAAAAAAGTAGGAAGAATGCCTGTTTTTTCTGTAATTCCTTTGAAAAAACCTATTTGTTCATGGAGTTCCTCTGATGAAATGGGTATTCCATTGATTTGAAATCGTTCCGCCAAATCCACAAGATGAGGACTGGTAAATTTCCCAGTACGGAACCCTTGTTCACGAAAAATCCTGTCAATATATGCCACGCTACTCCCCTTCCCATTTGTCCCTCCAACATGAACCGATAAAAAGTTTTTATGAGGATTTCCAACATAGCAGAGAATACTATTTATATTTTCCAATCCCAATTTAACACCATGCAAGACTAATGTTTTAAGGAAATCAATGTCATCAGAAGGAAGGTCTTTTGAATAAACATCCATATAAATCTAAACTTTTCAAAAAAATATGAAACAACACAATTTAATCTTTTGGAACTATAACCGTTTCTTGTGCATCGATTAGGTCCGCATAATAAAGAATCCTACCACAATGTCTACATGTATGAATTTTTTCACTTGCCATAATTTCATTAACTACCTGCGGAAGTATCTGCATAAAGCAACCTGAACATATTTCATCTCTTAACGGAACAACCACAGGTCCCGTTTTTCTTCTTTGTTTCACTCTTAAATAATGATTTAATAACTCCACACTAACCAATCTTTGGAAATCCAACTTTTTCTGTTCCAATCCTTTTCGTTCCTGGATAACTTCCTGAAGTTCCTTGTCTATTTGCTCTTCCTGCTTCTTTAACTGCTGAATTTCCGTTTCTATCCTTTTTTTCGCTTCCAAGAAAAACAGATTTGCTTCATCCATTTCCAACATTATCTTAATTTGTTCTTCTTCTTTTAACCCTATTTGTTTTTTAACTTCATCTATTTCCCTCAGTAAAGCCTGATATTCCTCATTCTTCTTTACCGCTTGTAACTGATTATTGTATTTCTTTATTTGTTCCTGTAGTTGTGCTATTTGCCTTTCACATTCTCTTTGGTCCAACACAAGTTTCTTATGATGCTTCTCACTATCCTCTATTTCCTGTCTTAACTTTTTTTCCTGAATTCTTAACTTTTCCTTCTGTTTCGGGATCTCTTTCTCCTTCAAAAGCAATGATTCTATTTGCAAATCGATATTCTGTAATTCGAGCAAATTCTTTATTTGTGTCTTCATACATCCATTCCTTTAATTGTCTAAAAAAAAAGCCACAGCAAAATTTGCTGTGGCTTTACCTGTCAAGGCCATCTCTGAAAGTGTTTGCATCGGCATGGAAACATACTACCAATGTAACCATCTTCTTTAATAGTTTTATCTCGTTTATTCCACCTTTGCATTTAAACACCACTTTCAGGATCTGTTATTAAAATATCCTTATTATTCATCATTTTCATCATCAGAATTATAATTATACCCATTTGAACCGCACCGTTCAATTGCAATAGTTCCTGTTCGTACCAATTCTATAATTCCAAATGGTTTCATCATATCTATAAATGCTTCTACTTTCCCTTTGGCTCCAGTAATCATCACAATCATAGCGTGTGTTCCCACATCTACAACTCGGGCACGAAATATATTTGAAATCTCTACAACTTCTGCACGGCTTTTACGGTCGGCCTTAACCTTAACCATCACCAATTCCCGTTCAACAAAAGCAGACTGCGTTAAATCTTGAACCTCAATTACATCTACCAACTTATTTAACTGTTTGATGATTTGATTTAAAACATTTTCGTTTCCTCGAACAGTTACCGTCATGCGTGATATTTCGGGGTTTTCCGTTTCACCAACACAAAGACTGTCAATATTATAACCTCGGGCGCTAAACAATCCTGAAACCCGAGCTAAAACCCCAAAATGATTCTCCACAAGAATACTAATAGTATGTGTTTGTTCATTTTTGTTCATCATAATCTTTTTCCCTCTTATTATTTTCTTTCTTGTTAAAATGATTCATCGTTATCTCAATTCCATTCAAAACCCAACTCTTTACCGCAGAACTTGCATTTTGTATCATTACATCAACAACAGATTTCTCCGTATCATCAAAAGGCATCAATACATAGTCCGCCAAATCCATTACTTGCATAGGCTTTCCTACACCCAATCGCAAACGAGGGAAAGCATCTGTCTTACAACAGTCAATTATAGACTGTAGCCCTTTATGTCCTCCAGAACTACCTTGAGACCTTAATCGTAACGATCCTAAAGGAAGTTCCACATCATCAAGGATTATTAAAAAATCCTGAGGTGAAAGGGAATAATAATCCATAATACCTTTAACAGATTTACCACTCAAATTCATAAAAGTTATAGGTTTCATCAGACAGACCTTCTCATCCCCGATTCTTCCGTAACCAATATTGGCAAAGAAATCCTCTCGGGAAACAGGACAACCTATTTCATCTGATAGAAAATCCACGACTCGGTATCCTACATTATGTCTTGTTCGAACATATTTTTTACCCGGATTCCCTAATCCTACAATCACTTTCATTTCTCAACAGTTCCAAAGAAAAATTTTTCTTGACATATAAAACAAAAAGCATCTCAAAACTTTTCATGTACAGAAAAGCCAAGATGCTTAATTCGTCATGCACCTCGAACAATATATAAAAAGGAAAATTATTCCTTTTCTTCTTTGGCTTCTTCGGTACCTTCGGCACCCTCTTCTGCTTCTTCTGCCTGGGCAGCCGCTTTAGCCTCAAGTGTCCGAGGCACATGGATAGATACAACCACACGGCTAGAATCCGTTAATATCTTCACCCCTTCAGGAGGAATAATATCTGCAACATGTAGGGAATGTCCCAAAGTTAAATTTGCAACTTCAACTTCAATATGAGCAGGTACTTGCAAAGCAAGACACTCAATTTCCAGTTCACGCAATTGATGGTCTAAAACACCACCCATCTTTACACCCTCTGCTTGCCCAACAATGATAATTGGAACCGATGTATGAATTTTTTGATCCAACCGTATCTTATGAAAATCAACATGAATTATTGAATTTTTCACTGGGTCCCTTTGTATTTCCTTAATAATTGCCGGTGAATCCAGATGTGCATCCCCTTCCACTTCCAATTTTACAATCGGGTGTTTCCCTTCCAAATGAGACAACATCATTGTAAATGTCTTCGCATCTATCTTTAATGAAACGGATCGTTCTTTCATCCCATATAGCACAGAAGGGATACTGCCTTCTTTTCTTACCTTCTTTGTAGAAGATTTTCCTTCTTTTTTCCTTAATTGAGCCTTAATTACAGGTATTTCCATAAGTCCTTTCTCCATAAATATTATACATTTTGAATTAATAAACTACTAACGGATTGTTCCTCATGAATATTTCGAATAGCCTTAGCTATAAGTGGAGCAAGATTTAAAACCTTAAATTTCTCATTCTTTTGAGCATCTTCCCTTAATTCAATAGAATTACAAAAAAGAATTTCCTCTATTGGAGATTCATCAATTAATTTTACTGCTTTTCCACTTAAAACAGGATGCGTTGCACATGCACGAACACTTAAAGCTCCCTGTTCTTTTAATGCATAAGCCGCTTTGACCAAAGTTCCCGCTGTATCGACCATATCATCAAAAAGAATGGCATGATACCCTTCAATATCACCAATGATATTCATCACCTCCGACTGATTTTCCCTGGGACGACGCTTATCAACAATAGCCAGTGGTAATCCCAATCGAGAAGCAAACTCCCTCGCGCGGGCTACACTTCCCATATCCGGTGAAACAACTACATAATCTTCCCCATACTTCCTCTTTGCAAATTCCTCAACAAAAACAACATCACCTCTTAAATGGTCAAGAGGTATATCAAAGAATCCCTGTATCTGACCACAATGTAAATCCACCGTCAAAACACGACTCACACCTGCAGCAGTAATTAAATTCGCCACCAATTTGGCCGTTATAGGAACTCTACCTTTATCTTTACGGTCCTGACGAGCATAACCAAAATAGGGGATTACCGCAGTAATCCGGTCCGCTGAAGCACGACGAACCGCATCAATCATAATCAGCAATTCCATCAAATGGTCATTCACCGGCGGACAAGTGCTGTTGACAAGAAAAATATCCCTCCCGCGAACATGCTCACATATCTGGACTTGGACCTCCCCATCACTAAAACGGTCCACAACCGCCTCACCAGGGACTATCCCCAAACACTCACATATATTTTCAGTGAGTTTTCGGGATGCATTCCCTGAAAAAACTAACAAATCGCCCGCACAAGTCATTTCATTATCTCTCAGATGTTAATCGTATTAATGTTTATCGTTTGGAAAACTTATTATAGAAAAAAATGGCTGGGGCGGCTGGATTCGAACCAACGAATGCCGGGACCAAAACCCGGTGCCTTACCAACTTGGCGACGCCCCAAACGCAAATAAAAGTATATAAAAAATAATAACTTATTTTCAAATCAAAACCTATTTCCCAACTTTTCCAACAATAAAAAAATTGGCGTCCCCAAGGGGATTTGAACCCCTGTTGCCGCCGTGAAAGGGCGATGTCCTAGGCCAGGCTAGACGATGGGGACGCTGAAAAGTTAAAAATTTGGAACCTAATCATAACAAAAACAAAAACGGTTTTTCAAATAAACAGTTTGCGTCCTACCATATGTCTATAACAGACACCATAAACATCCCATAACTTGCAAAAAAAATTGTTTTTTGATATGCTATATTCGCCATGGGCGATTAGCTCAGGTGGTTAGAGCGCTGCTTTCACACGGCAGAGGCCACTGGTTCAAGTCCAGTATCGCCCACTATCTATATAGAATCATCCATCTTGCTTATAGATTTACTACTCATTCTCCCGGTCTGTATTCTCGGAGCCCCCGGGGTTGTTAAAATCAAGCAAAGATTCTTTTCTGGAAATTTGACGATTTAAACCTATTTTTTCCAGAAAAAATTTCTCCTCAAAAAGTTCATTGTTTCTAACTATCTATTTATGCATCATTTATAAAAATTTGAAAGATTATTATTAGCGTTTTTTATCAAAAAGACACATCAGATTGAAAATAACAAATTGCAAAAAAGGCAAAACTACACATCCAACCCCTATAGCAAGGATTGTACAAGAATAGAAATATAAAAATATAAATTATTTATATATATGAAAAGAGAAAACAAAAGGGAGTAAAATCGGTTATATACCAATAAAATACTGTATAACAATAGGATACTACATAAACACAAATATTAAAAGATGGATAGAATATATGAATCAATCCGGTTGCCTAATTTGCGGAAGTGATTTGCAATACGCTCAATATCAAAAAGGACTTGTTTGTTCTGTCTGCAAAAAAAATTTTTTATCAAATGTACAATGTAAAAATGGTCATTTTGTATGTGATGATTGCCACCAGACTGAGGCTTACGATTATATTGAAAATTATTGCAAAAACTCACTGGAAACAGACCCGGCTAAACTTATAAATGCTCTATTACAAAATCCCAAAATAAAAATGCATGGCCCTGAACATCACTTCCTGGTACCTGCAGTCTTATTAACCTGTTACTATAACTACATTGGCAAAAGTAATTTGACCGCCGAAAAACTAACCCTCGCAAAAAATAGGGCCATGAATATCCTGGGGGGTTTTTGTGGATTTTACGGTAGCTGTGGAGCAGGAATTGGAACCGGTATATTTATGAGTATCATCCAGAACTCAACACCGCTATCAACTAATGAATGGAAGTTAAGTAATCTTATTACATCATGTAGTTTAGAAACTATTGCAAAACATGGAGGTCCGCGTTGTTGCAAACGAGACTCCTTCTTAGCAATAGAAGTTGCTGTCAAATTCCTCAAAAAACATTTATAAATACAAATTCCTTTAAGTAAAATGAATTGTCATTTCAGTACTATGAACAAAGAATGTAAAAAAAGGGAATGCAAATACTATATATAGAGTCCGTTTTACTTAGTACCCTCTATATACCATCCTCAAAACATACGATTGAACCTCATAAAATCTAACAAAAATGTCTGTCGGAACGATTCGATATTAAAACTCCATTAGAGCTTTCTTATTTTATTATATTTTTATTACAAACAAAATGATTGATTAGAATTATAGAGCAGGTGTGTGGTACTACAAAAACATTACTTGAACTCCCTTAATTTTTCACTTGCCTATGCAAAAAGAGGAAAAGATTATATCTAATAACTCCTCTGTGGCTGTTTCTCCCGTAATTTCCCCTAATGCGTGAAGGGCCTCTCGTAATTCAAATGCGATCAATTCTACGGATAAATCTCTTTGATTAATGCAATTTTCAATACACTTTTTTGCCCTTAATAAACTATTCTTTTGATGCTCATGTGAAAGAACAATATCTTCTGATATTTCGTGTCCTCCTAAAAGAATAGACACTAACTTATTCTCCAACTCTTCCAATCCCAATCCTGTCTTCGCCGAAGTATGGACAATCGCTTTAGCATAGTCGGAGAATAACTGTGGAATCTCAGGTTTTTCATTTAAATCAGTTTTATTTACTACCAACAATACAGATTTATCAACATTATTTTTTATCGATTCATATAGTGTAATATCTTCCTTATTTAAATTTGTCGAATCTACAACAAACAAAATCAAATATGAGTTCTCAACCGCCTTCCATGCCCGTTCAATACCTTCTTTTTCCACAGGTTCCGAAGATTCTCTTAACCCCGCTGTATCAATCAACCGAACCGGAAGCCCTCTTAATGAGATATATTCTTCCAGATGATCTCGTGTAGTCCCGGGATATGGAGAAACAATGGCCCGGTTCTCCTGAAGTAGTGCATTAAATAAACTTGATTTCCCCACATTAGGTTTCCCCACAATAACAACAACTACCCCTTCTCTTAATATCTTACCTCTCTCCGAAGTCCCCAGCAATTGCTCCATATCTCCTAATGTTTTTTGCAACTGGTTTAGCGATTGTTTCCATAATTCCACCGGTATTTCCTCTTCTGGAAAATCGATTATCGCTTCGACCCATGCTAAAATCGTTTTCATAGAATTAGAATAATCATAAATCTTTTTTGACAGATGACCTTCAAGAATTCCCCTGGATAATTCAAGCGACTTCTTCGTCTTCGCTGTAATCTGGTCTAATACAGCTTCTGCCTGGGTAAGGTCCATTTTCCCATTTAAAAAGGCGCGTTTTGTAAACTCTCCCGGACCCGCCACTCTTACACCTTTTTTCAAAAGCAGTTCAATAATACTTCGCAAAATCAGCATATTACCATGTGCATGAATTTCAACAACATCCTCGCCGGTATAAGAATGGGGAGACTTCATTACCAGCACAATAACATCATCAACCACTCTATTATTTTCTTCCAGAATACACCCCAAATACATCCCCCTCCGTTTTTTAGAAATATCCTGCCCCGTCCGTGATTTAAAGATAGAAGAAACGACATAAATGGACTCAGGACCACTAACACGAATTACACCTATGGCCCCTGTACCCGCAGGAGTGCAAATTGCAGTTATAGTATCATCCCTCAATTTGCACCCCATTATATTTTCCTCATATCAATATATTTTAAGACCTACTCTGAAACCTGCCCCGGGTCAACATCATTTCCATAAGGAGAACGATGCGGTCTTTCTTTTTTCCAATCCGGTTTAAAATCCCTTCGACCACCTCTTCTATTTTGAGGCCTATTCGAATAACGATTATCATGAAAACGGTCTCGACGATCTCTGTAGTCCCTGCGGTCTCGACTATCCCGGGGTCTTCTATCAAAATGACGATTTTTGGGAGCAATCACCACACAACGACTTTCCCCTTTACCCACACTGAAAGTCTCCACAGAGTGATCTCTCTGCAATGTCATGTGAACGATCCTCCTCTCATGGGCCGGCATAGGGGATAATTTTACTTTCTTGCCCGTTTTCCTTGCACGTTCTGCAAAATCCAAAGCCATCTGTTTTAATGTATCTTTTCTACGAGCAAGATAATTCTCCGTGTCAACAACAAATTTCTCAATCGAATCTCCTTCTTCAATACCGAAGAACATACGATTAACAAGGAACTGTATAGTTTCCAGATTAGCACCTTTCCTGCCGATTAACAAAGCACCGTCCTGCGATTCAATTTCCAGTTTTGGAATACCATCCTCCGTCCGAACAAACTTCACAGTTGCTTCAACTCCCATTTTTTGAAGCATTTCACTTAAAAGTGCAGACGCTTCATTTCCCTGAGCATCTGTTAAAGTTCCCTTACTCTCTTTTTCCTGCACATTTTCTTTTTCTTCTCTGGGTGGTTGTTCTGACATCATACTTTTTCTCTCCTGTCTTATATGTTGTTTACTTTTTGTTTCGGAACTACTTCGTGAGTCTGTACTAGTGTAAATCCTATCCGATTCTTTAGATTTCCCTTTTACCTGTTTTGACAAAGCCCTCTCTTTACCCCTCATTTGAGTGTGTTTATTTCCCTTCTCACCGGATGGCCTGTGAGATTTTTGATGTGGTTCAGAAACATCCTTATCAACGGTTACACGAACCTTAACAGGGCGGGAACCCAGTCCTAAAAATCCCTTACTACCCTCATCAATTACTTCAATATTCACATCTGCCATTTCAACCCCCAATTCTTCAAGTGCCATCTGAATGGCTTCCTCTCGTGTTGCACCAACGGTTTCTATTTGTTTCATATTACCAACTCCATTATGATTGTAACATGTTTTAGGTTATTTTTACTGAGTAACATATTTATATATTATTCCTCTTCCTCATTTGCTTTTCTCTGCTTCAATTTCCGTTCACGCCGAAGTTCTTTCGCCCATTGGCGTTTCTTCTCTTGAGCCGCTGTATAGAAATGTCTTCGGGTTGTAGACACCTTACGCGGGGTAATATCTACATCTTTCATCGGGACAACATAGTTCTGAGCAATCCCCAATAGGGTACTTACCAGAATATACAAACTCAATCCTGATGCCATATTGTAACAAATTAATGTAAAAAATATAGGCATAATATTCATCATAATCCTCTGCTGAGGTGTTTGAACAGCAGTAGCACCCGGTGTCAATTTCTGACTAACATACATCGAAATACCCATTAAAATAGGTAACAGATTTATACTCTCCAAATGCCCTCCACTAAACGGGAATGGAATCGAAAAAGGAAGGTCTATCAAACGGTCGGGCTGAGACATATCCTTCATCCAGAAAAGAAACTCCGCGCCTCTCAATTCCACAGCACTCCACAACATCCGGTACAATGCAATAAAAACAGGTAACTGCAAAAACAAAGGGAAACAGCCTCCCAGAGGATTAACGCCCCGTTCCCGATATAACTCCATCATCTTCTTCTGCAATTCCTGCTGATTATCACCTACCTCCGTCTTTAATTTCTCAATTTCAGGTGCAAGTTTTTGCATTTTTTTCATGCTAACCATACTCTTCCATGTCAGCGGAAAAACAACCACACGAACTAAAATCGTAAGCAGAATAATAGCCACTCCATAATTAGGTATTGTCCACTCATAAAAGAAATTCAATATCGCAAGTAATAATTTTGCAAACTGATCCATTATTTTCACAGATGTAAAAAATTCCCAGACCTGCTCCAGTCCTGACCATGCCTGAGCAAGCAAAGGTCCCCTGTTCGGACCTACATACGACCTTATAAGAAATTCCTTCGTCTCATTCGGGGCAACCTGACACTGTGTTACACCTACTCCAACACGAAAATGTTTAGGGCCACCTGCTACCCACCCCTGAGCCATATTAAACTCAGGCTTTAACGCAACAACAAAATAGGCACTTCGAATAGCTGACCATCTTAAATCAAATGTTCTTTCCAGAAAATCCTTCGGATTGGGTTTAGGTGAAAATTTCGATGTTACATATCTTAAAAGTTCACCCTTACGCTCAAAAATTACCGTCTGAACGATACCCTTATTGTTATCCCCAGAGTTCACATTAGGACCCCAACTTAAAGAAAACACCGGGTCCACACTATTCTGAGCATTCCCCGGAAAAACTTCGGGTGAAAGATTGGCAATTTTTATGCGGACATCTACAACAAACGGTCTATCCCCAAACGAAAATATTTTATCCACCCGCAAGTAATTAGGTATTGTATAAGAAAAATGGGCTGTATGTTCCACTTCATTTATTTGAACATCCCAAATTTTTGAATCCAACTCATCTTCTAATGGGTGATTATGGAATCGAAGTCCAAATGGATAAACTGCTTCCTTATCCGGAGTATTTTTCCAGACAGGAACAAGTTGAACTTTATCAGTGCGATTTGGCTTTAAATAAATATTCAAATACTTAACCCGTGCTCCTACCCGGGTAAAAACAATATCAATATCTTCCTTAGATAAAGTTATGTGATTCTCTTCCTCATTCGTGACCGTCGGTTCCTCAGGAAAAACAATACCCCTTTCTGATAATATCTGCTTTCCATTTTTATCGTCCCTATTCCCATTCTTTTTTATCGGAACTGTATGGTCCGAAACCTGAAGGGGTGATGTATTTTCTGAAACTTGATTACTCCGGCCATTTGTTACAACATTCTCACCATCTTTTGCTGTCTTCTGAGGAGGGGGTGGAATAAAAAAATAACTCCAGCCAATCACAATAGCCGTAAGCAACAATAGACCTATTACCTGGTTCTGAAAAACCTTTTTATTATCATCATTGCCAAACACGGAATAATCTCCAATTTTACATATAAGACTTCAATTTTTCTGGAGGGTTTTGCTAATCATTTCTGAATAAAACAAATGGAGAGATATTACTTCACAATAGAACTATCACATGAGTGATGCGTTTTATGAGCAGGAAACTCCGTTGGCACAGGGTCATACCCCCCTCTACAAAAGGGCTGGCATCTAAAAATGCGCCAAATGGTCAAAACAAGACCCTTAATAAATCCATGTCTATGGAATGACTCAATAGCATAGTTTGAACAACTCGGATAAAACCGACAATGTTGCCCTAACCACGGTGATAACCCTTTCTGATAGGCCTTAATAATTAAGATAGCAACCTTAGCCATTGAGGATTCCTCCAGTTTTAAGTAACCTCGTCAACTCCACATCAATCTGCTGATGTTTCCACTCAGCAAGTCCTACACGGGCAACAACAATTAGTGCGCCACTTTCAAGAAAAAAAGGTCGGTTTAATCTATAAAACTCCCGTATATATCTTTTAATTCGATTTCTTTCCACCGACCGTCCTACCTTTCGGGATACTACAATTCCCAATTTGTTACCCATTTGTTCATCAGAAAACCAATAGCAAACCATTCCTTCCCCGGAAATACGTTTCCCCTTCTTGAAAACTTCTTCAAATTCCTTTTTAGTTCGAATTCGATATTCTCTGGGAAAACGGTACTTTCCGGGCACAAAATATTCTTACCCTCCATAAAATTATTGTTAATATTTTTTCTCAACTCGATCTGAAACTGTTAAATGTTTACGACCTTTCCTGCGTCGTGCACTTAAAACAGCTCTTCCCCAACGGGTAGCCATCCTTGCACGAAAACCGTGAGTTCTTAATCTACGCGTATTTGATGGTTGGTAAGTCCTTTTCACGGATAACTCCTTTAACCTTTATAATTTAATAATTTTAATTAACTAATAAACTCTTTCTCTCCCCCAATATAATATTTATATATAGAAAGATTATTATAATTATTTTAGATATTGCGATGCAACTATCAACCCAATACATTCATATTGTACTTCTTCTTTCCAGACAGTTATTAAAGGTATTTTTCCCCTATAATCTGCCTATCTTATAGTTCTATCGACAAATTCTTAGAATTTATATAATAAATTGACATATACCTCGTAATGATGTATTATTCTTAATTAGATGTTCCATAACATAACAACGAGCGATACCAAAGAGGAAATAAGATATGGCTGAATTCATTATTGGAACAGGACAAACCCCAACAGTTCGTATCATTATAAAAACAATAGAAGAACAAATCCGGTTGAAAGAAGGTATTCCTCGGTTTATCCTTGCTCGAGCCAATAATATGGAATTCGAAGCCGAACGAGAAGACTTTCAGGGAGATTATATTCGATGGATACTCCGCATGCGTGTCCCGGAGGCATGTCTGAATAGAATTTTAGGTATTGTTAAAGAAAACTCCGATGTATGTTCTGCTGAACGACAACAAGAATGGCTTACTATATCGACCCGTGATGGGATACCACCAAACCTTCTTCCAAAAGTATTTCTAACTATCGACAAGGTCTGCCAGTGCATTACACTCCCCGAAGTATGGAAAATCCGAGGGGACCGTTTCCGGATTGACAGAATCAGTCCAGAACTCTTATTTCAAGCAATGATACAATACCGTGCAAGCGATGTCCACCTATCTCCCGGGGAATGTCCTGTATTTCGTGTAGATGGGGATATGAAACATTCCGAACTTATGGGCCCCCTTTCCGCCATTCAAATATTAGACTTAATCCGCCAAATCATTCCAGATAGGTATCGCGAAGGCTTTGAAAAAACCAATCAGACCAGTTTTAGTTACCATCAAGCGGGTTTGGGTTATGCCCGTGTATCTGCCTTTTATAAAATGGGTGCACCTCATTGCACCTTCCGATTTTTACCCGAAAAAATCCCTTCGTTCGAGGAACTAAATATCCCCAAAAATACAATGTTAGAAATAGCCGATATTAATCATGGACTTGTCTTAGTTACAGGAATGACCGGAAGTGGAAAAACCACAACCGTTGCCGCAGTTATTGACTGGATAAATTCGCATAAGTCTTACCATATCCTAACGATTGAAAACCCCATTGAATATGTCCATGTAAACAAAAAATCAATTATCTCTCAAAGGAATATGGGCGATGATGTTATGACCTTTAACGAAGCAGTAACAGGGGCACTCCGTCATGACCCAGATGTAATTGTAATTGGAGAAATGCGAGACCCAGATACTATCCGAGCAGCCATAAATGCGGCGGCTACAGGACACTTGGTCATCAGCACCCTACACTCAAACACTGCTTCTGAAGTAATCAATCGAATTGTTAGTTTCTTTGAACCATCTGAAAGAGACCTCGTTCGCCTCCAACTGCGCGATTGCATCCGATGCATCATTTGCCAAAGACTTGTCCCACAAATTAAAGGAGGACGTATCCCGACCCTCGAAATTATGTATAACGACATCAAAGCAATTACAGATGGTATCCTTTCCGGAGACACAGACCTTATCCGGGTAGGTATGCAACAAACCGTGTCCCACTCCTTCATTTTTGAACAATATACCCATAAACTTTACAAAGAAGGTCGCATTACACTTGAACATGCTCGCGAAGCAGTAACAGACCGAAGTACCTTTGACCAATTGCTCATGGGAACATACTCTGTACCGCGTCTGGACTCCATCAAAGGTAAAGGCGAACACGAAGCCTTCAGAGTATAATCCCTCTACATGAAATCAACAATGTTAAATCTCTATAATCCTCTCATAGGAAGTATAAAGTTCTCATATTAAACAGATACATATCAGCAAAATGAGGAAGACTTTTTTTCATAATTTTATAGCTTTTTTACTTGGCTGCTTTTTGCTAATACCACTCTTCCTCATTTCGGAGATTATTTATAGACCAATATACAAAAAATATTTCATGATACACATTAAGGAAGACCCACCTATTACAATATACACAGAAAAAAAACAAAAAAAATTAAATGCCAATATTCAAGGAAAATCTGTAATAAAAAAAGGAACATATCCACCTATTACATTCACTTATTCTATCGACGAAAAAGGCAGACGAAAGACATACCAATCTTATGGACACGAGAAGAAATTTAATGTTCTCTTCGTAGGTTGTTCTTTTACTTTTGGAACAGGAGTTAATGATGAAGAGACATTCCCTTCTCAATTTGCTATTAGAAATCCTCATTGTAATGTTTATAACTATGGAATTCCAGGAGGCTCACTCCAAGAAATATATCTAACTACCTTAGATCCAAAATTTGCCGAAGATATTCAAAACTTACCCACAGTTGTAGTCTACACTTTTATCTTCAATCATATGAAAAGACTTATCGGAAACTGGTCTATTATTGGTAGATGGGGCAGATACCTACCTAATATAGAAGTTTCAAATGGGGAACTACATAACCTGGGTCCATTCGCTACAACGAAACCCTTCGAATTCTTTCTGGCGAATAATCTATTTAAATCTACACTGATATCCACTTTTCTCGACCACACATCAATTGATTATCCATCCCACTTCAAAGAAAAAGATTTTGAATTATTACATTTAATCATACTCAAAATTCAAGAAAATCTTTCCCAAAAACTCTCAGATGTCCATATGGTATTTCTCTTCTTCCCGGGCTCGACAAAAGTAATACCCGAACTTTATAATTATTTAACCCTTCAAAATAAATACATGGTGATAGATTACTTAAAGGATATAAACGAAATAAAAATCCTGAGAGAGTTAGAAGAAAGAAAAGAACACAAATTCCCCGATGGACATCCAAAGCCTATTATTTATAGTTACCTCGCAGAATGGCTAACGGAAGACCTGAAAAATAGAAAAATTATTCCCTAAAGTCCTTCACCATTGGAAAAGAACTGGTCCATTACCAAAGCAGGGGCTTCTTCTGAAGTAGGACCTATGGGTTTTGCAGGCACACCCGCCACTGTCGTATGAGGGGGAATATCTCTTAGTACAACAGCCCCTGCTGCTATCTTTGCCCCATCTCCAATGTGAACATTCCCCAATATTTTTGCTCCCGCCGCTATCAATACCCCATCACCAATCTTCGGATGTCTATCTCCACGGACTTTTCCCGTACCTCCCAGAGTTACTTCATGCAATAAAGAGACATTATTTCCAATCACAGCCGTTTCTCCTATGACCACCCCTGTTCCGTGGTCGATCAAAATCCCCTTACCAATTCGGGCTGCCGGATGTATATCAATCCCAAAAACTTCCGACATCCTACTCTGCAAAAATAAAGCAAGATGGAACCTTTCACGATTCCAATAATAATGGGCCACTCTATACGACTGCAAAGCCTGAAAGCCCTTAAAATAAAGCAAAGGCTGACAAAACAATCTACATGCGGGGTCGCGGTCATGAACAGCGACTAAATCAGCCCGGATTGCATCTCCAATACCCGCCTCATTTACAAATGCTTCATCAAACAATTCTCGCAAACTCACCGCAGGCAATGTAATACTTTCTAACTTTCCTGCTAAATGAAAACTCAAAACATCTTCTAATGTTTTATGAGACAAAATAGTAGATGATAAGAAACTTGCAAGCAACGGTTCCTTCTGTATACCTTCTTGTGCTTCTTCACGAATCCGGGCCCAGATAAGGTCTGCTTTTTTTTTCATAGTCAAAACCTTTTTATTTACAACTAAACAATGACATATTATCGCACGCTAAACCAACCGAACGCTATAAACTACGGTTGAATTATAATACGCATTTCCGTTTTTTCGCCAGCCTTTTGAAATGCATCCAGAGCATTTGACAAAGGATATAAAGAAGAAATGTATCTTTTCACATTCACGATTCCTTGAGATATAAGTTCAAGAGCCTGTCGATGATGTCTCGGGACAGAACCATGGGCTCCCGTTAGTAAAATTTCCTTGTAATGGATTATATTCGTATCAATGGGTGTCGGCCGTGTTCCCGGAGGTAAACCACCAAAATAGTTTACACGACCTCGATTTCTAACAATTTTTAATGCATCTATCTGAGCTTCCGGCGATGAACAAGCCGTCAGCACCACATCCGCACCTAAGCCACCTGTTTCTTCAATAATTCGACCTATTAACTCTTCTTCGCTGGTATATATAACCATATCCGCTACTTGTTGAACAACACTTTCCCTCTTCCTCGTTCGATTCACAGCAATTACTTTTCCTGCCCCCATTTTACGGGCTACCTCCATCAGCATACAACCAATAGGTCCTGCTCCAATAATTACAATCGTCTCACCTAAATTAATACCGCACAATTCTAACGCATTTAAACAACAAGCCAATGGCTCTGCTAATCCAGCCTCCTCAAACGAAACATTTCGTGGAATATGATGAACAGGTCCATGTTCCACAACTAACGGATTTAACAACACATACTCCGCAAAACTCCCCGAAAACTGATAGCCCATCGCATAATTTATCGGGCATATATTACCTATACCTGCTTCACAATACACACAGGCTCCACAAGGAACATCTGAACCAATAGCCACACGGTCCCCTACCTTAAATCGTGTTACCCCTTCGCCCACTTCTACAACCTCACCAGCAGATTCATGTCCTAATATCGCCGGTGGTTTAACTCTACTATTACCATTGTTAACAATCCGTAAGTCAGAACCACAAATAGCACAACTTTTTACTCTTACCAGCACAGACCCAGGAACGACCTGTGGTTTCTCTACTTCCTTTAACAACAATTTCCCAATATTTTCTAAAACTAATGCTAACATGATTCTATCTCCTTATTTACAAACATCGCCTTTATAGGAAAAATTTTCTTTTGGTACATTTCCACTAAAAAATCTTTAAGTCTCTCAATAGAAACTTCATGAGTAACTATTTTTTTGTAAAGGTCACTTTCCTTCCTAAATTCCTCTAAAACAACCTGCCATTCATTTTTAGGATATTCATTTATCACAGAGTTCCATATTCCTACAATATGAATTTCTTTTCGTAAAATCATCCCATACTGCTTTATTCCTATACTCATCTCTTTACAGGCGGGATTCCCTACCAATACAATACTTCCCGATATACAGCAACTTTCTATTGCTGTCTCTAAACCAATAGGAAACCCCGTTGTTTCAAACACAACATTTACCCCATACTTACACTTCTGTTTTATCCAATCCGGCACATGCGTTTGCATCGCATCCAAAAGATTTTTAAAACCTAAAGAACGAGCAAAACGCAACTTATCCACAACAACATCCGTCATGAATACCTCCGCTCCGGCAGTTCGTGCCCATAACGCAATTAAAATCCCAATCGCACCAGCCCCCATTACCAATACCGTATCCCCAACAGCAATTGGAATCTTTCGAACTGCATGTAAAGCAACCGCACAAGGTTCTGTCATTGCTGAAAGAACCCCTGAAACCCCATCAGGAACCGGGATAATATGACTACCCGGAACCGTTACATATTCCGCAAACCCCCCATCTCTTCTTGACCCCAAATAGTCATAATTCAGACATTGAGTATATAAACCGGAATAACATGAAGAACATTGTCTACAAGGAATCAAGGGATACACAACGACATGCCGTCCTATCCAATCCTTTCCCATTTCTGAACCTACATTTTCAACAATACCCGAAAATTCATGCCCCGGAATTAATGGATATTTATAAGTACCATGTTCAAAAATTCGGGGGATATCCGAACCACATATACCACAGGCTAAAACCCTGAGCAACACCTCATCAGGACATGGAAGAGGAATAGGAATATCCTCTAACCTCAAATCTCCTGGAGCATAAAGTCTTAATGCTTTCATATTATTCTTTTCCTATAGATAAAACTCCATAAAAACAGATTGTTTGAACTTAAACTGTTATACATCAAAGTATCCCCTCTCTATTATAACTAAAAAGAATCTGAATTTCACAATTTTCTCAAAATAAAAAAATGATAATCATAGCAAAAATTCATTATACTTATCCCTTAATCAAACCTTATATTTAATTTTTTTCCAATAAAAGAAACTATGAAGAATCTTTATATTACAAAAAAAACACACATACTAATATTCTTATGCCTCTTTTTATTTTTCATCTCCTCAAAAGCAATCACCCAAATCATAAAAACCGAAACAGAAATAAAATCTCAATACCTATGGCTAAAAATAGACCCTTCCAATCAGGGGGTTATTACACAACTTGGTTTACTCAATCCACCCAATAATATTTCGGGACCTCTGGGAATGTTTCAAGAAGGCTTCGGAGTAGGAAGTTTCTATGTCCCTAATCGAAAAATTAACGAACAATGGGAACAAAATACTTTGCCTAACGGAACAAAAGAAATCCAATACACCTATAACTGTGAAGGTCCAAACATACAAGGATTAAAAGTAAAACGGACAATACAACTTTCACCCCTTGAAGCAGGACTATCTATCAAATTAGAGGTTAAAAATGAGGGAACAGAAAGTCAATGGATTGCCCCCTGGGTAGCCAATTCAATTAACCCGGGAGGGAAATGGAATGAAACCGACCGATTGGAATTGCCTACTACAGACGGGATTACTACAATTACATCGAGTAACCATTGGGTCGCATCAAGAAACTGGTCTGCTTATACAGACCAGGAATTATTAGCAAATGTTTGCCTCATCTTTCATGCAGATAGGCTCCATTCATTCCTATCTGTATGGGAACCTCAGGAAAACAAGCAAGGGGTACAATCATGGTTTCTCCCAACTCTAATTAAACCCGGCGATACATGGTCAACAATTTATAAACTTTCCATAGTTCGTGGCTTAAGCCATGTAAACTTTGCTTCTGAAGAAATGGCATGCCAATTAGACTATAAAGAAGATGGAAAACTTATACTGCTTCTCTCCTCCAACCGCGAGCTCCAAAATATGCGTATTCACTCGCGTGTTCTTGGACCCGATGGAAAAGTATGGCGATTACCTACAAAGAAATTTGATTGCCAACCCAATATACTTATCCGTTGCACTTACGACTGGAAGGCACCAGGAGCAGGCCATTATGATTTTCTCGCACAATTAGAACAGAATGGAAAACCCTACTATCTTGGTAAAGAAACGGGTTCTCCCCATGGAGGAATTGACACCCAATTTATTGTAGGCAAGCCTGACTCCAATCCTTCTCAAAATGAAGAAACTTTCCCCCCCTGGACAGACGCTCCAAAAGCATTAGATAAAGGCCCTCGAAAATTAGAAAGAAACCTATTATTTAATAACTCAAACATAAAAATATGGTCAGAACCATCCCTTTTCAAAATCTTTCCGGAAGATAATCCGACACCCTCTCCTCAAAAAGATTCCGGCCTAAAAATATACCTCGCAAGAGAAGAAAGAGAATCCATCCAAATTGCAATAAGAAACAATGGAAACAATGCTTGCACTGTTCAAACACTTCTCTCTACAATAAAAAACCAACAAACAGGTATGTCTATCCCCAAAAATGTCATTTCTACTTATGAGGTCAAATACCATCCCGTTCTTATACCTTCTTATTACGAAGGTCCCACAGGATACTGGCCGGACATGCTCTCTCCAACAGATACATTAAAAATCCCACCGCAAACTACATCCGTTTTTTGGTTAACTCTTTATGCCCCTGATACTCTTCCCCCGGGCGATTACAAAGGGATCTTCGAACTTCAAAGTAACTGCTTTGACCCTATAGAACTGGAACTAAATATCCATGTGTTCGAATTTGCTTTACCAGATAGCCCTACATTAAAAACAGACTTTGGATTCTCATGGGATAATGCATTAAAAAGTGCTCAACATTTATCCGGAGAAAAGCCAAATGCCTCTGTTGTTGGTTCGAGATATCTCCAGAATGCTATAGAACATCGGGTAACCCTTCGTGAACTTACCCAATTGCCCCCTCCTAAAACCCCTGATTACGCCCAGGAACTTTTAAATATATTACCTAAAATTCAACGACTTGTGAACGAAGGCCTTAATACTTTCACAATCCCTCCCCAATTAATCAATCAACCCGAACAATTAAAAATTCTCTATTCATTCCTTCAAACAAACAATCTATTAAAATTCTCCTTTGTTCCCCTATGGGAATTTCCAAAAGAGGAAGAAAAAGAAAAATTACTTAACACAATTACCCAATGGAAAACTCTATGTCCCGATCTACCTTTAATGGTAACTACGCGTGGACTTAACCCTATTCTTCCCGAGAATGTAGACATCTGGTGCATTCACAGCCCTGTAATGGATACACCCTATAACAGGCACATATTAGAAAAAATTCAGGCAGGTCAAAAAGTCTGGTGGTGTGTCAATCATGCCCCACCCCGCCCCTATGCCAACTTTTTCCTTGACTTTGCTGGTATTGAACATCGAATATTCTTCTGGCAAACATGGATGTTAGGTATTAAAGGTGTTCATTATTGGTGCATTAACTATTCAAAAGAAAAAGACCCTTTGAAATGTCCCCTTGATGTAATCCCTACAAATGGAGATGGCTTCCTCGTATATCCCGGTAAAGAGGGTCCCCTCAACTCCATCCGCTGGGAAATCATCCGTGATGGAATTGAAGACTACGACTACTTAAATATATTTTCTCAACTTATAAAAGAACTCAAAGACACAGGCAATAACCCCGAACTTTTACAACAAGCAGAAAAGATTTACAATTTTCAGGAATTTTGCCCCGACCTTGTTAACTTTTCAAGAGACCCAAATCTACTCCTTTCCAAACGCATCGAAATCGCAGAATATATCGAAAAAATGTTAAAATCTCGCCATCTTACAAAAGAAACAAAAACACCCCCTCTTGAGACAAAACCTACTCCTCTTCCTTCTCAGCAACCTCAACAACAAGAAACTTTCAAAACAACTACAAAAACAGAAATTAAAAATCATGAACCTCCTGTAGAAAAAAAAGACATACAACCCCAAAAGCCTATTCAATCAACAACACCCATACCAAACCCCAAAAGCATAGGATTTAAAAAGAAATCAGATAATCAGACCCATTGAAGAGACCATAAAATTGACAATTATCATTTAGATTACAAAAACTTCTAAACATCCTCTTTCCCATAATAACACATATAGAACTTCTCCCCATCCCATTTAACAAAAGTCTTGTTTTCAATCCAGTCCCCGGAATTGATATACCAGCATTGGCGATTGTTAATGATAAAAGAGGAACATTCAGGCTTATGACAATGTCCTGAGATAACAGCATCACAAACAGATTCTCTTAATTTTTCTATAGCATATCTTTTTATTACTTCCGCTTCATAAAAATGATGGGAAACATTATTTTCTTGTATCTTACGGCTACCCTTACTAAGCAACTGGGCCAATCCCATTGCCCAATCAGGATGTACCATACGAAAAGTAAAAATCATTATTGGATTTCTTGCCAAAAATTTAAAAAAACGATAACCCCAGTCCCTTTTATTCAGTCCATCCCCATGTATCAACATAGTTTTACATCCATCGAAATCCAATATTGACCCCGATTCCAGAATCTGAAAACCAATTTTCTCTAAACCCTTACCGGCCCAAAAATCATGATTCCCCCCAATAAAAAACAATGAAACACCCCCTCGATAAAGTTCATAAAAGGCATTTAAAACTTCAAAATACCCAGAGAACATAACATGTTTATACTCAAACCAGAAATCAAAAATATCCCCTAAACAAATTATCCTGCGTGGAGGATTCTCCCTCAATCGAATTAAAAAATCTATAAACTCCTTCCGATAAGACAAGTATTGCTCCCCTACTTTGAGATGAACATCCGATAATATCAGGTCAAAACTCACAGCCAACCTATCTTACTTAAGGGCCAAAATTGAAATACCGCTTTACCCACAATCTGATCTTCTGTTATTGGACCAAAATACCGACTGTCTTTACTAACCTTCCGATTATCACCCAACACATAATATTCGCCAGGGTTTAAAAAAATCATATCATCCTCATCAGATCCTTTAAATTCAAAATTGATATAAGGCTCATCCAGAAGAGTGTTATTAACATATACCCTGTTATTTAAATACTCTACCTTTTTTTGAGAAATTTCTTGCATAGTATTTTCGGAAGCACTAACTATTCTATTTGATGAATTTGAAGGAACCATCGCAATAACCCTTTTTACATACCTTCGGTTATCTTCTCCTTTTCCTTCAAACACAATAATATCTCCTTCGTGAATTTTCCATTGCTCCGGTATTAAAGGGAATCGTTTCAAAACACAGGGTAATTTGAATACTAAGATACGGTCTCCTTCATTCAAAGTCCCCTTCATAGACGGACCCCAGACCTCATATCCTTCAACAACAAAAGAATGAATGAACCAAACACATAAAATAAATATAAAAAGCAATTTAACAAATGCAAAAATTTCATTTAGAACAGAATCCCCACTACTTTTATATACTTCTTGCTGAGTTGAACTGTTCCTTATTTCTTCTGTCTCACAATTCATACTGTAATTCAACCATTCCTATTAAACAATCCCATACGGAATCGCCTATTTTTTAACGCTTCTATAAAATCTATCTTATCAGGCTTTTCCATTTCAACATCTATCCAATACCTACCCACATGATAAGACTGATGAGCATCACTTGCACAAATCTGTATCCGATTAAGTTGTTTTGCCCAAAGACTTGCCCGTTCCTGTTCTACAACATTCATATTTACACTCATTACCTCCATAGCAGGAATCGACAAATTTTCCAGACAATGGTCAAAATGATGATAGCCACGAGTAGGATGTGCTGCAACACAGAATCCATTATACCTTTCAACCTCCGCAATCACTTCTTCCACAGAAACAAAACTTTTCCAGCGAGTTATTGTCTTTTCTGGAAGTCCAAAAACAAGTATATCCCCTGCATCAGATGTAATCTCGGCCCCAGAAAAAATAGAAAGACCATTTACAAATACTCTCTTCTTTAACGCATCTATTTCTTTTTCGGCCCACTGATAATGATGTTCTGTAATAACAATTCCATTTAATCCTGCAGATATAGCACTTTCTATCAATTCCTCCGGCTCCATCAAACTACAAGGGGAATAGACACTCGTATGAAGATGTATATCAAACTTTAAACGCATCAAAAAATTCCTTTACTTCTACCTGAAAATAATTTTTCCCACATTTTCAAGATACAAATCGACGAATCCCATCCAAAAGAATTTGTTCTTCTCTTTGCCAATTATACCTCATTTCCACCGCTTTTCGCCCATTTTTACCTAAACGGGTTGCCTCTTCTGGATTACAAAGTAGATAAATGATCGCATCTGCTATTCTTTCAGGATTGGTAACATCCACACACAAACCGCAATCGCTATCCCGAACAATCTTCGATACTTCCACTGCAAAATCAGGAACAATAACAGGTATTTCCTCTCTCATATAGTCAAACAATTTATGAGGCATTGCTAAAATATGGTTCAAAAATCCCGGTTGGAAAAGAATCAAACCTATCTTTGATACTCGAATGTATTTAGGAACCTCCTCAAAAGGAACTACCCCTAACAGGTGGATATTTGCTTCCAAATTCTTCCCTCGTATTGCCTTTCGATATTCATCCTCACTTCCATATACATACTCTCCAAGAACAATACATCGCAAATCCGGAATTTCCTTCACAACCTTCTCAACAGCATCCAATAACTGATATGACCCACGAATCGTTCCAAAAACTCCCTGATGTATAATTGTTGGAACATTTGCATATTCTTCTACTAATGAAGCAGGAATATCTGTACAAATTGGTTGTAGATGATTAGTGTTAAGAATCGTTATCCGTGGTGTCTTTATTCCTTCCCATAAAGGCTCAAAACTCTCCCGCGTTAAAATGATCATATCCGTCCATCGGGCAAAAACTCGCATTACTTTAAGAGTAAAGTACTCCACAAATTTATGTAAAAAACCTGGGAAAAACTGGGCCATCTTGTTAGGGTTATGTTCATGCATATCAAATATTACTTTACCACCCTTAAAAAATTTAATCATCAACGCAGACACCCAGGATTCAGGTTCCGGCACAATATAAATATCCGAAGGGATTTTTCTTCCTAATTTAAAAAGTATGAACACCGACTTTATACGATTCCACCAGCCTTTTTTATGTGGGAATACTACAAATCGAACTCCAATATCACTTTCAGGAGATTGTTGTCCGGAATACGGACACACAGAGAAAACTTCATACCCATTAGCAGCAAGAGTGCGTGCTAACTTGTGATACATTCGTTTATCATAAGGCTCATGCAAAACATTTAAAAGCGTTATCCTCTTTCTTTTCTCAGACATTCCTTAAAACCCTATTTTATAGCAAAAAGAATACAAAACCTTTTATAGGCTACTAACTTTTTCCAAAACCGCCAATATTTCCTTAACTGCGGAATCCAAACCAATAAAAATAGAACGGGAAATAATATCATGACCTATATTTACTTCTTTCAAGCCAGGAATTTTAGTCACAGGCTCAAGATTTCGAACTGTCAATCCATGCCCCGCATGAAGAGCCAATCCCAACTGAACCGCTACCTTACCCGCCTCATAAAGTCGATTCAACTCTTTATCCACCTGTTCTCTCTCCGCATTAGCATAGGCCCCTGTATGTAATTCAACACTATCGGCCCCTATCTCCGCACTGGCGTGAATCTGTTCTATATCCGGATCTACAAACATACTGACTTTGATACCTCTTTCATGCATTCCCCCAACAACTCTTCTCAAACTCTCTTTCTGTTCCACAACATTCAAGCCACCTTCTGTAGTAATCTCCTGTCGATTTTCAGGGACAAGACACACAGTATATGGAACTATTCGATGGGCAATTTCTATAATCTCCGGAACACCAGCCATTTCCAGATTCATACGAATCAATAAAACCTCCTTAAGTCTTTCAACATCCTTGTCCTGAATATGACGCCGGTCCTGACGCAGATGAACTGTAATTTGATGGGCACCCGCAATTTCACAGACTTTAGCCGCAGTTATTACATCCGGCACTTTACCCTTTCGGGCCTCTCTCAATGTTGCCACATGGTCTATATTTACACCCAGTTCTATCATACCGAATACCTCCAAGTTTTAACTAAGTTTCAAGCAATAAGGTAATTTTCTCTACCAATTTTTTACAATATATTTCAGCTTTTCTTAACTCCTCATGCTGTACCATAATCCGAATTACAGGTTCCGTACCTGAATAACGGACCACCACTTTCCCCTCCCCATTCAATTCTTTCTCCACTTCCTCAGAAACTTCATTTAGTTTTTCTTCCGATAATCTCGTTCTTCCCTCACATAAAACTTTCCCATGTTGTTCCGGTAAAGGTTGATACATCTTTACTAATTCCGAAAGAGGTTGGTCTGCTCGTATCATAATAGCCAATACTTGTAATGTGGAAATCATAGCATCGCCTGTTACATTATAATCCAACAAAACAATATGTCCGGAGGGTTCCCCCCCCAAATTAGAATGTTCCTTTCTCAACGCCTCCGATACAGCCCTATCTCCCACGCCCGTCCTAACAACACGACCTCCATAAGGTTTTATAGCCCGTTCCAGTCCTGCATTTGCCATTACCGTTGTAACCAGAGTTTTGTTACTCAATACCTCTCTCCGCAAATAATCTACTCCCAAAACAGCAAGAATAGCATTTCCATCCAACAATCTCCCATGAGCGTCTGCCATAACCAACCGGTCACCATCCCCATCAAAAGCAACCCCCACATCGGCCTTCTCACGAATAACCTGGGCTCTCATCTCTTCCGGATATACAGAACCACACTTATCATTTATATTTATCCCATTCGGTTCATCTCCAATAGAAATTACATCCGCTCCCAATTCGGATAATGTATCCGGTCCTACACGGTACATTGCACCATTAGCACAATCCACTACAATCCGCAAACCATCCAATCGCATCCCTTTTGGAAAAGTTGCCTTTACAAACTCAATATATCGACCCACCGCATCATCAATTCGTTTTGCAGTACCAATTTTCTCACCCGTTGGTCGGAACTGGTCCACTTGCCCTGTTCGAATTAATCGCTCAATCTCATCTTCGACTTCATCCGGAATTTTATAACCATCCGGACCAAAAATCTTTATCCCATTATCATGATAGAGGTTATGGGAAGCACTTATCATTATGGCACCATCACAACGCAAACTTCGCATAATATAAGAAACCCCTGGCGTCGGAAGAGGACCTGTAAGCAGTACCCGAACACCAACAGAACACAACCCCGCTGTTAGTGCATTTTCAAGCATATAACACGAACGACGCGTATCCTTTCCTATCAGAATTGTATGCTGTCGGTTTTCCCTTTGAAAAATCATACCTGCAGCCCGACCTATTTTCAGAGCCATCTCCGTAGTCATCGGGTGAACATTAGCAACTCCACGAACGCCATCCGTACCAAACAATCGTTGACTCATAATACTTTATCCTTTTCTATCCCATACATTATAGCCTCACTCATACGCACAACTCGAACTGTCTCCTTTACCTGATGAACACGTACCGCATGAACTCCCTGAAAAACAGCCCATGCTACCGTTGCTAATGTACCTTCGATCCTTTGGTCAACGGGCAAATCTAATACTTTTCCTATCGTTGATTTATTAGAAGTCCCTATTAAAATTGGTAATCCAAATTGAAAAAATTCTTTAATTCTACGAAGCAAAGTCAAATTTTGCTCCACTGTTTTTCCGAAGCCAAAACCGGGGTCAAGCCATATCTTACTTCTGCTTATCCCGTGCTTTTCTGCAAAATTCAACCGCTCCTCAAAAAAAGAACATATATCCGAAACAACATCCCTATATCGGGGTTCTACTTGCATGGTCTTCGGTGTCCCTTGCATGTGCATCAAGATATATTCACACCGGGCCTCCGCTACCACTTCAACCAATTCAGGGTCCATTCGAAAAGCCGACACATCATTTATCATAGAAACACCATATTTCAAAGACTTTCGAGCAGTATCGGCCCTATATGTATCCACAGAACGAGGGACAGAGACCCCTTGCAATTTCTCCAGCACAGGTAGAATCCTTTTCTGCTCCTCCTCCACTCCTACAGGTTCAGACCCCGGACGCGTCGATTCTCCTCCTATATCAATCCAATCACACCCATCTTTCACCATCTGAATCGCATGCGTATAAGCCTTTTCAATAGAAAAATAGTGTCCACCATCATAAAACGAATCTGGAGTAATGTTCAAAATACCGACAACCTTTGTGCGTTTCAACATCTTCTACTTTTCCCATCCCTAGACAAATAACAACTAAGCAAGGTCAGGCAAAGGTGGTTGAGAAGGTGTGGGCAACTCTGTAAACTCTTCAGACTTTTTTCCCTGAGGTTTCACTTCTTCAGCTATATTCTTCTTTTTTTCCTTTTTCCATCGTTCTGGCAAAACATAGTCCCCCCCCACAGAACAAATAATATCATCAATCTCGCTTGACTCCAGCGTTTCCTTCTCATTCAACGCTTTTGCTAATGCATCCAATATATCCCTATTTTTTTCCAAAAGTTCCTTTGTATCTCTATACGCATCTTCAAGAATTTTATGCACTTCCTTATCAACAGCCGCTGCGGTTTCTTCACTAAATTCACGCATTCGAACAAAATCACGCCCTAAAAACACCTCATCATTTTTCCCAAAAGCAATCGGACCTAAGGAACTCATCCCCCACTCACAAACCATCGAATGCGCTAAATGAGTGGCTTGTTGCAAATCATTTGCACAACCACTGGTAAACTCATTAAATACAATTTCCTCTGCCGCTCGCCCTCCCATAGTTACCCGTATCGTCGCCAAACACCATCTCCGCGTAAGATTATGTCGGTCTTCCTCAGGCAAAAAACTCGTAACTCCCAATGAAGGACCCCGTGGGATAATAGTGGCCTTGTGGATAGGGTCTGCGTCCGGGGATAATCTTCCCACCAAAACATGCCCCGCTTCATGATAGGCTGTTTGTAATTTTTCCTTTGCACTTAAAACCAAACTCTTTCGGGCAGGCCCCATTAAAACACGGTCCTTTGCGTCCTCAAAATCAATCATACTTACCTTTTCTTTATTTCGCCTTGCCGCAAGCAATGCCGCTTCATTTACCATATTAGCAAGATCTGCACCTGAAAATCCCGGCGTGCTCCTGGCTAAAACTTCAAGGTCTATATCATCATCCAACGGCACTTTTTGATTCCGTATATGTACTTCTAAAATTTGCTTTCTTCCACGAACATCCGGATTCGCTACTACAATCTGACGGTCAAACCGTCCCGGCCGAAGTAAGGCCCTATCCAAAACATCCGGTCGGTTCGTAGCAGCCATTAAAATAACCCCCTCATTACTATTAAAACCATCCATCTCCACTAACAACTGATTCAATGTTTGTTCCCTCTCATCATGCCCCCCTCCCAATCCTGCACCTCTTTGTCTTCCTACCGCATCAATTTCATCAATAAAAATAATACAAGGAGCATTCTTATACCCCTGCTGGAACAAATCACGAACACGACTGGCACCAACTCCTACAAACATTTCCACAAAATCCGAACCGCTGATACTAAAGAAGGGAACATTGGCCTCACCCGCAACGGCACGGGCTAATAAAGTTTTGCCCGAACCCGGTGGACCCACCAACAATACACCCCTGGGAATTCTACCTCCTAAACGAGAAAATTTCTTAGGGTCCTTCAGGTATTCCACAATCTCCTTTAATTCCTCTTTGGCCTCATCAACCCCCGCTACATCATTAAAAGTAACTACCTTATCACTTTGATTTACTAAACGAGCACGACTTTTACCAAACGACAACGCCTTATTACTACCCCCCTGTACCTGTCTGAACATCAAAAACCAAAACAACCCCATTATAATCAGTAGAGGTAAAACATTAATTAAAATACCCTGCCACAAAGGATTATCAGTTTCATACTTATAAACAACTCCTTGTTCTTTTAACTGCTCTTTCCATTCATCCTTAAAATTATCCGTATTAAACTGTATTTTCTTCTGACCCTCTATTTCATTTTTCAATTCCGCATTCACCTGTTTAAGATTGTTGCCCGACTCCCGAATCGTTACTGTTTTTATATTTCCTTGCTGAAGCTGTTGAACAAAATCAGTCTCAAGTAGTTCCTTTCGGGGTCCTCTTACTTTAGAAAAATTGGATAGTACCAGGACCATAATTATCAAAAACACTATCCATAACGATATTTGCTTTAAAAAACTATTCATTCACACAAAAAACCTTCGTAAATACTTAATAATTTAATATAGAACGCCAATATCATCAAAAATAATGACGAAACACTTATACTCTTTAATTAAAGATTTATCAAATATTGTACTTATATGATAACAAATACAATCCCCTAAAACAATTTTTCAATATCTATCACTTTATATATCCTAACCTCTATCTATCATTTGTAAGACTTTATTTTCTATTAAGACAAATTTAAGGTGTGTATACAATTATAAAAAATAATACAATTCTGATATAATAAAAACTCAAAATTTATGACTACTATTCCCTTATATTAAAATCTTCAACAAACAGCAATTAGGAGAAAACCTGTGTTACAAATGGTTCGACAAATACCGTGGTTATTTTCCCACGATATGGCGATAGATTTAGGAACAGCAAATACACTTGTATATGTAAAAGGACAAGGTATTGTTCTAAGCGAACCTTCTGTTGTGGCCATTAATAAAGAGACAGGAAGAGTCCGTGCAGTAGGTAATGAAGCCAAAAACATGATCGGTCGCACCCCAGGAAACATCGTTGCGATTCGACCTATGAAAGATGGAGTCATCGCTGACTTTGAGACTACACAACAAATGTTACGATATTTCATCCAGAAGGTTCATAACCGCAGGAGGCTTATTTGGCCTCGTGTTGCGGTAGGTGTCCCTTCGGGAATCACCGCAGTAGAACGAAGAGCAGTAACAGAAAGTGCCATGCAAGCAGGAGCCAAAAAAGTTTATATCATAGAAGAACCGATGGCTGCGGCCATAGGAGCAGGCTTACCCGTTCACGAGCCTCAAGGAAGCATGATCGTCGACATCGGTGGAGGAACAACCGAAGTGGCCGTTATCTCATTAGGTGGTATTGTATTTTCAAAATCAGTACGTACTGCAGGTGATGAAATGGACCAGGCCATAATTAATCACATGAAACGCTCATACAACATGATGATTGGTGAACGAACCGCAGAAGAAATAAAAATTGCTATCGGTTCCGCCTTCCCCTTAAAACAGGAACTCGAATTACAGGTAAAAGGAAGAGATCAGGTTTTAGGACTACCCCGAATTATTACAGTTACATCCGAAGAAATTCGGGAATCTCTAAGGGACCCTGTCAGCCAGATTATCGAAGCCGTTCGTTTCACATTAGAACGAACCCCACCCGAACTGTCCGCTGATATTGTAGACAGAGGTGTTGTCCTTGCAGGAGGGGGAGCCCTTTTGAGAGGATTAGACCAGTTACTTTCTAAAGAAACAGGACTTCATGTATCCATTGCAGAAGACCCCCTCTCAGCAGTCGTACTTGGCGGAGGAAAATTCCTCGAAGAACTAAAAAATTATCCGGAAGAAAAACTTTAGTTGTATAAATTTTGTATCTCAAACTATATTAATATTACATTTGAAGTGCGAAGAGGATAAAGAGTCTTAATTCAAATATAAAAATGAACACATTGGATACAACAAAAGCATATCGCTCAACCCTTATATTTGTTCTGATATGTACCTTATGTACCCTCTCACTCCTGACAGAAACACCCTCAATACCCATCCAAAACTTTTTCAAACAAGGAATCTACTTGATAACACACCCCTTAGTTAGTATAAAAACAAAAACAGAAAATTCTTTAGATTATCTCATTAGCGTATTTTTCGAAACAGATTATCTAAAAAGCGAGAATCATGCTTTAAAAGAAGAACTTATTCGATTACGATTAGCCCTTATCGATAAAGCAGAAAAAACTTATCAATTAGAAAAAAAACTAAAAATTACGCCCCCTCCTAATGATTGGAAAAACCTAAAATTATTACAAGCAAATATTTTAGAAACATATCAGGGAGCACTGCGAATAGACAAAGGGACTAAAAATGGTGTTTTCATTTCCCAGCCTGTAATAGTTCCAGAAGGAGTTGTAGGAGTAGTTATAGAAACTTCTTTATTTTCCTCAGTTATTGCCACACTCCATCACCGCGAATGCCGAATCGGAGCAATGATACAAAGAGAAAGACTACGCCCCTATGACGGTGTAATTTACCCATCCGGAGATTTACGGAAAATTTGCACAATGAACTACATCGACATATATGACAAAATTCTTGTTGGAGACTTTGTTGTAACAAGTCCTGAAAGCACATTTCCACCCGGATTGCCTATTGGGATTATCCAGACAATTCATGAATCCGGTACACTCTGGAAAAGCGCCGATATTACCCCAATTGTAGACCCTTATAAATTAGACTATGTATTCCTTATCCTTGATAAAATAGAGCCCTTACATATCACAAACTACGAAAATGCTCATAGTACCGAAGGACAAACATATGATAAAACAAAAGAAATGCAACCCCCTATCCAGGAACTATTAGCCCCATAAAAAGAGCGTAAAAATGTATCTAAATCATATAATATGGATTATAATTATTTTCATCTTATCCGTATTACAAACAAGTTGGCCAGACATATTAAGAGTTCAGGGAGTTATTCCAGACCTCGGTTTAATTATGGTTATCTACTTTGCTTTATTTTACGGAGAAGAAAGAGCCATGTTCACAGGTGTATTTGCAGGAATATATCAAGATATAGCCAGCAATACAACACTGGGACATCATGTCCTTTGTCTTGTGATTACAGGTTTTATTTTTGGTAAATTATCCGGACGGCTTATCAGCGAACATCCTGCTATTAAATCAGCCCTGGTATTTGCTGGGGCTCTTCTACATGGTATTTTATTTAACCTCATTGTTTATCTTCAGGACCCCTATACAAATCTATTCTATGTGATTTTCATAAACACAGTACCATCCGCCTTCTACAGTGCATTAATGACCCCAATTATTTTCTGGTTGTTACAGCAAATCTTCAGGATTACAGACCTTTTCTCCATATATCCATCAGGTAAATAACATGAACAACAATCATTTATCACAAAAAGAACTGCTTTACCGCTTCACACTGGTTATTTTTATCGTACTTATAAGTATATCCATTCTTATATTCCGATTGTGGACCATACAGGTTCGAGATGTAGAAATCTACCGAGAAAAAGCAGAAAACAACCGTATCTGGCCTCAAAGAATAAAGGCCGACCGTGGAAAAATATTAACCCGCGATGGAACAATTTTAGCAGACAACCGTCCCTCTGCAGATGTAATCTTCGTTCCAGGCGATTGTCCTGCCGTCTATTACAAAAATACTGCCGAAACATTAGAAAACCTACTCAACATTCCTTCCTTCTGGATTTTGGAACAAATAGAAAATTTTAATACAGAACCTTTCACTCAAATAACAATCAAAAGAGATATATCCCGCTCCGACTGGATACGGCTTGAGGAAAATAGTTTTCAACTTCCCGGTATATATATAACAGTCCAACCTCAAAGAAGATACCCTTTGGGAAATACAGCCGGTCTGATTATCGGTTACCTCAATGAAATAACGAAGGAAGAGTTAGGTTTATATGATGGAAAATATTATACCGGAGATTTTATAGGTAGAACCGGAATAGAACGATATTATGAAAACATTCTGAAAGGGACCGACGGATATATGACCGTTACAAAATATGCCTCGGGAAGGCCCCAATTACGAACAGACCGATATGGAAACTTACTTCTTGTCAGAAAAGATACCCGGGGGCATTTATTAACCGAAGAAACAGAACTCCGTCAACGACCCCTTCCAGGTAGAAATCTTACATTAACATTAGATATCGAACTACAAAAACTGTGCGAAAATCTACTTACAAACCAACAAGGGGCTATTGTTGTTCTGGATGCTGATACAGGAGCCGTATTCGCTATAGCAAGCAACCCCAACTACGACCCAAACATATTTGTTACAAAAGGAAAAGATGCGGAAAGACTCGAATTATTACAAAACAAACAACCCAACCGGATGATCAATCGGGCCATCAGCGAACAATACCCACCGGGTTCCGTATTTAAAGTCCTCCTCGCAGCCACAGCCCTTGAAAAGGGGGTAATTACATCAAAAACAACTTTTTTCTGCCCCGGCTCTTTCAAAATTGGAGGAACAGGTAGAGAATGGAAATGCTGGCAAAAATATGGACATGGCATGGTTACCGTCCGTGAAGCCCTTGCTTATTCCTGCGATGTGTTTTTTTACAATGTTGGGCTAAAATTAGGCGTAGACAATATATCAGAATATTGCCATAAAATAGGTCTCGGGGAAAAAACAGGGATAGATTTACCCGGAGAGGTTCCCGGACTTATTCCCAATAGAGAATGGAAAGCAAAAATAAATGCACATAAACCTGTATGGGAACAAAAATGGTATCCCGGAGATACTGTAAATTTAAGCATCGGACAGGGAAGTTGTGCTACAACCCCACTACAAAATGCCGTCTTAATGGCAACAATCATTAATGGCGGACATCGTATTTTTCCGCACCTCAACGCTGATTTTATCCCTCCAAAACCTGAAGAACAAATTTTTTCAAAGAATACATTAGAAACCGTTATCACCGGTATGAGATTATGTGTCGAACCGATTGGTGAAGCAAGAGCAGGAACAGGGAAACTCGCCAAAGTGGAAGGTATTACTGTGATTGGGAAAACAGGGTCAGCCCAAATTATGTCTTTAGAGCACCACAAAAAATATAAAACAGAAGAAGAAATACCCTGGGAAATGAGAGACCATGCATGGTTCGTTGCAGGAGTGATAGATAGACAACCTAAAATAGCCCTCTGTGTACTTATAGAACATGGACATCACGGCTCTTCTGCAGCCGCACCCATTGCACAACAAATTATCAATTTCTTTTACAATCGAGAATCAAAAAAAGACATCCAACTCATAGCAAAAGAACCCATAGGAGAATTCGATAATTGAGTTCAATTGAACAATACATAATTCACCCGCCAAAAATACAATTTGAAATTGAAGATAGCAGCATCCACATCATCGATTGGCGTAGGCTAAACCGTGTTGACCCAATCCTTTTTCTGCTTATGTTTATACTTGCAATCCTCGGTTGGGTCAATATGTATAGCGCTAGCCAGAATGAAGGTTATTCCTACTTTATCAAACATATCACAATTTTCTTTATAGGCCTTCCCTTTCTATTTTTCCTCACTACAATTGACTATCGAATAATCATCGCATCGGCTCCATTTCTCTACGCCCTTTCCCTATCGCTTCTCACTACGGTTTTGTTATTTGGGGTTCAAGCAAAAGGTAGTGAAAGATGGATCCCTATAGGCCCCCTCCGATTCCAACCTTCCGAAATTAATAAAATCATTATTGTTCTAACACTCAGTTGGTATTTTGGAAAAATTGGCGACAAAATAAAAAGACTTCCCTGGTATATATTGACTTTCTTTATTTCAGGGATTCCCATCATTCTCATTTTTATGCAACCCAATCTCGGTACAGCAATGAGCATAGCTCCTATCACCATGATAATGCTCTGGATTGCGGGATGTCGTTTATGGCACTGGATTGCGACTACTTTGGCAGGACTTATATTAGTCGGTTTTATTTTCTTCCAGGTAAACAGTCTAACTCCAGAAAAAATACAGGCAGGAGAACATCCGGACTTTTTACCCCTCAAACCCCATCAATTAATGAGAATCTATACCTTTTTCAATCCAGAAGCTGATGTACAGGGTGGAGGATGGCAAACCTACCAAAGCCGAATTACCATTGGTAGCGGAGGAATTCATGGAAAAGGTTTTCGGCAGGGGACACAAACACGACTAAAATATCTTCCGGAACATCATACCGATTTCATTTTTTCACTATTCGCCGAAGAACATGGTTTTTATAAGTCGGCCCTTCTTATAATCTTATATGGACTGTTTCTTCTTCGTTGTCTGCAACTCGCCCTATATGCCAACGAATTAAAAGGAAAACTGATGATTACAGGCATAACCATAATTTTCCTATTCCATATTTTTATAAACATCGCCATCACTATGGGGATGCTTCCCGTTACAGGATTGCCGTTACCATTCCTGAGTTATGGTCGATCTTTTTATCTTACCTGCATGGCAGGTATCGGCCTGATATTTAGCGTCCCAAGAGAAAAATCCTACCTTTTTTCAGGACAAGTATTATGAAAGAATTAGTTGTTAATGTAGAATCGTTAGAAACTCGAATCGCCTTATTAGAAAATCAAAAATTAACAGAACTCATGATTGAACGGGCTGAAAAACCCTCCATCGTAGGAAATATCTACAAAGGAAGGGTTGATTCTATTATCCCGGGTATTCAGGCCGCCTTTATTGACATCGGTACAAACAAAAACGGTTTTTTATATGTCTCTGACATATCCACAGATTTTGAAGACATTACCCTCGATGAAGGAATGGTTCCCCGTCCCCTACACCGCAAAACAATGACAGGTCCCTCACGAATTCAGAATATAATCCATACAAACCAAAATCTTATGGTTCAAGTAGTTAAAGACCAAATAGGAAATAAAGGGGCAAGACTTACTACATTCATAACGATACCCGGAAGATATGTAGTCCTCTTCCCAACAATTAATGCCACTGGAGTTTCAAAAAAAATAGAATCAGTAAAAGAACGAGAACGACTTCGGAAAATCATGCACCAAATCAAACCACAAGGGATGGGTATCGTTTTCCGTACAGCCGCTGAAAACAAACCTCGTGAGGACCTGGAAAATGATGTAATGTATCTAATACGCGTTTGGGATGAAGTTAATGAAAAGTTTCGCAACATGAAAAGCCCGGGACTTGTTCGTGAAGATCTAAATCCCATATTACGAATAGTCCGAGACCGTTTTACAAAAGAAATCCAAAGATTAACAATCGATAATTCTATACAATACGAGAAAATCATAAATTTCCTCAATATATTGGAACCTACTCTTAAAAAAAGAGTTCGTTTATATAAACTAAAAACACCCATCTTCGAAAAAATGAATATCGAACGAGAAATTGATAAAATCCTCCAAAGAAATGTCCAACTCAAATCAGGTGGATACATTACAATAGACCTGACAGAAGCATTAGTCGCTATTGATGTAAATACAGGAAGTTTTATAGGGAAAAAAGAGTTAGAAGAAACAATACTTCAAACAAATTTGGAAGCCGCCGAAGAGATAGCAAGACAGGTACGACTCCGCGATTTAAACGGAATTATTGTGATTGACTTTATAGACATGTCTTTAGAACAAAACAGAAAAAAACTCCTGAATCATTTTTTAAACCTGCTCAAAAATGACCGGGCTAAAATAACTGTGTCCGAAATCAGTGAACTGGGTATGATAGAAATGACCCGCCAAAGACTCAAACAAAATGTAATAAAAACTCTATCTCAACCCTGCCCTTATTGCTATGGATGCGGACACATAAAATCAAACACAACCGTCTTGTTAGACATTATCCGCAAATTAAAAAGCATGTTCCTCGTAAATAAAGAAAAAAAATTCATTGTACAGACACATCCTGAAATAGCAAAAAGATTACGAGAAGAAAATGCACCTCTTCTAGAAAATCTGCAGAAAGAATTCAGTAAAGAAATTATTATTGAATCGGTATCCGATTTCCACATTGAAGATTATCGAATTTTAAGCGCCCGAACACGGATTATTATTGAAAGCAGAGTTTATCGTGATTAAATACACAAGATCATTAATAACTATCCGGGCGAATAATACTTTCTTATCAATGAAGTTATTTGATTTCTTGGTGCAACTATAATATCAAGAGTGCAATTAGAGGCTAATTTTAAATCTTCAAGTGCTAACAAATTAAATGGATTTGCAACCGCTACCCGCAATGTATTCCCCCGTATCTGTAAAGGTATACACTCATGCTGGCGTACCAGCCTCTCCGGAATTACTCTTAATGCCATAGAATGAACAATTTCATTTCTCAAATCCTCCGAGAAGGGATAACCACTCTGTTTTGCAAGTATCCTTGCTATTGTTACATCATCTACCAATCCAAGACGAATTAAAACAGTTCCCAAATGCTCTTTATAACTGTTTTGTTTTTGATATAGCAAGGCTTTATTTAGTTGCTCCTTAGTAATAATTCCTTCTTCCAATAAAATATCTCCTAACTTCAATTTTTCTGAACCTTCCCCTTCCTCTCCAATCTTTGTACCCCCTGAATATTCAACACCTCGTTGAATTGATTCAATCCCTGAAATAAGCCCACGAACCCTCTGTAACTCCTGTAACAATTCTTCTTCCGAAACCATCTTAGAAGGTCCTGATACAGAAACAGAAGACATTGTAATATTATCTTCCGGTATTCTTTCAATTAGAGCAACAGTCCGGTCAAAGGCTTCCTCAAAGGCAACCATCGCAGTATAACAATGTGCCAGAGCGGAGCGAATCTCTCGAATCTGATTTTGTGCCTTTCGTTGTATTGTAAACTGCTCTTCTCTATTGGTCGTCTTCAAAAGCGATTCACGAACCCTTTGAATATACATATTAAGACTCTTTCGATTTCTCAATAACATACGTAACCGAGGAAGTTTATCCTTCACACGATCAATTAACTGAGAAAAACGAAAAGAGATTTCTCCATAATATTTTTCCCAATCAATGGCCTCTTTTTCTATTGGGTCTAATGGATCATCATCAGAGTAGTTGTGCAACACTTTTATATCCTAAACTCAATATTTCTTTACCCCAGGAAAAAATTACTATAATTATTCCCGTAAAATATATTTATAACACCAGCCTTCATTTTGTTTATAAATAATCCTCGCATATTAATATTATAATCCATAATTATTTTTACTATACATAAAAATCATAATATATATCAATTTGCTTACCTAACAAATTATACCAATTTTACTGTCAAAAAAATACAATATTCTACCTTTATAAAAATGTTGACAAAAATTTATAAAAAAACAATAAGTCAAATAATAAGAATAATACATTATTGCAGAGCGAATAAATACAATAAATTTAAATCAAATAATTACCTTTGAGATAATATAAACAAAGAATACAACTAATAAGGAGTATTTTATGGCCATATTGAGAATTCGAGGCATTCAAATGAAAGTAAGAAACACAAAAAAAGAAAATCTTCCTACCATACTTGATCATATACAAAAAGGAGACTGTGATATTATCATTTTCCCGGAAATGAGTCTTACAGGATACAACGACAATTTCAGCGACACACGAACAATCGAGGCATGGAAACAAATTGCTTCCGCATGCAAAAAATCATATGTAACCGCTATAATAGGAACAGGTGCGCGAATGGATGGAAATACATATATCCAGGCGAGAATTTATAACGATGAAGGAAAAATCCTTGGTACACAAGAAAAATTAGTACCTACGGAAGAAGACCGTAAATGGTGTCGCCCCGGAGAAGAGTTACGATTATTTAAACATAAAGGGATAAACTTTGGCTGTCTACTCGGAAATGACTTCTGGGTAGCACCGGGTTTCGGACCTTACCCAGACCCAAGGCTATCATACCAATTAGGAAAACGAGGGGCTCAAATTATCTTTCATCTCATAAATACAGGTATCGACCAAACTTACCTCCCCTATTACGATATTAATCTTCGCCTCAGGGCTCGGGAAAGTAAATGTTATGTAGTAACTGTAAATTCTGCATCAGAACACGGTGTAATCAATTGTCCCTCAGGAATAATGTCACCAGAAGGCAGATGGTTAGTTCAATGTCCCCTTCAAGGAGAACAAACTTTCGTCTACGACCTTGAAATAGATACGGAAACCTAATTTTATTATGTCTTTCAAACAAATCTTTTCTACTTCTACAATTATTGTAATTGGAATATTCTTTATTCTCATCGGGCATTACTTCCAAAAAAATTATCTAACCAAACCCAATATTGTATTCATCCTGATTGATACACTACGAGCAGATTGTATTAATCCTGAAACAGACCCAAATCCGATTACACCATTTCTATCAAAATTTGCAAAACAGTCAATATATTTCCCCTCTGCGGTTACTCCGTGTAGTTGGACAAAACCCACCATAGCAACTTTATTAACAGGTTTACCCCCAGAAAAACATAATGTCCGTTACAGTGTTCGGAATGAAGACCCAACCGCACCTATAAGTGATGTGCTCTCCGATGCTTTCACTACACTCCCCGAGTATCTATCCCAGCACGGCTATGAAACCTATGCAGTTCAGACCAATGCAAATTTAGTCCCTCTACTCGGTTTTGCCCAGGGTTTTTCAGAAAAGCACTTCATATTTGTGAATGATGCACCGGCTTCATTTGTAACCGAAAAGTCTATCGAGTTAATCACCAGCACAAAAAGACCTTTCTTCCTTTACAGCCATTATATGGACCCTCATCTCCCATATAATCCACCCCCACAAACTTTGGCACTATTACAAAACACGAATGAAACATCAGAAATAAATGAAAAATATATAGCACCTGATGTAATCATTGATTACTTAATGGAACTGGTATACTACAATTTAGGAAAACGCTCAGAACCTCCGTCACACGAATATACCCAGCAGGAAAAACAGGAACTTAAAAGAAGATACCACGCTGAAATACGATTTGTCGATACACAAATAGAAAAACTGGTTAACACAATAAAGAAGAAATTCCCAAACACAATCTTCTTCATTCTGTCAGACCATGGTGAAGAATTTTGGGAACACAAAGGTGTGGGACATGGAACATCCCTTTATGAAGAGCAAATCCGAGTCCCCGTAATTATCCATAGTAGGGGGATAGAACACAAAAGAATTAACACTCCTACCTCAATTGCAGGTTTTGCTAAGACGGTAACTTCACTAATTAATCTTCCTCCCCATCCTCAATTTGAAGGTTATAATCTTATAGAAGAAACCGATAAAAATACCTACATTGAAATGCTTACATGGGGCTCATGGGCCGACATGGGACTAAATTTAAAAGGAATTATAAAATATCCATGGAAACTTATATTAAACAGGAATACAAATACAACAGAATTATATAACTTAACAGAAGACCCAAAAGAACGAAATAACTTATCCGAAAACTATCCTGATATAGTTTGCGATTTACTAAAACACATCAACGATGTTCACCATAATGAAACGAACGCTCCATCAGAAAACACAACAGCATTACCTACAGACATAAAAGAACAAATCGAAAGGCTGGGATATTTATAAATAAACCTCTTCCCGTTTGTGTCTTTTTATTAACTTTACTTTCATGATTTATAAATTCTATAATTTCACACATTAACTCAACTCAAACATACCTTAATATATGTCTTCAAAAGATTTCCATCAAAAAACAAACCTTGAAACGACCAGAGCAATTCTATTTGGTGCTTTACTGTTATCTCTCCTATGCGTAACCTTATTTCAAGGAAGTCGCGGACTGTACGAGACTACAGAAGGGAGATATGCCCTGTGTGCTCGTGAAACAATGAAATCCGGCAATTTATTAGAACCTATTTTACACGGGAAACATCACTGGACCAAACCCCCACTAACCTATATTGCAATTATATCAGGACTCCTTATATTCGGCGAGGATAGCACATGGGGAGCCCGTTTTTACCTTATCCCTTCTTTTCTACTTACAGTTCTTTTTATATATCTTTTTGCAAAATCCCTCTGGGACTCTACTACAGGCGCCATTTCTGCCCTTGTTTATTCATGTTCACCATTTTTAATAGGAGCCGCCAATTCTATTTCTACTGACACACTTCTCGTTTTATGGCACGCTTTAACCTTCTTTGCTTTTTGGAAAGCATACCAAACAAAGAAAAGGCTTTTTATATATCTATTCTGGTTAGGGATTGGAATGGGTTGCATAACCAAAGGACCGATAGGCTTCATCCCGCTCATGGGAATTCTTCCTTTCTGTCTATGGCGATGGCTCACATACAAAGAAAAACTATGGTTCTTTATTTCTCCAATTGGTATTTCTATTTTCTTTATAGTAGGAATTGCATGGTACATTTGGGAAGATATGAAACATCCCGGACTATTAAAATACTGGTTATTTCATGAAACTGTCGGACGACTTGCAGAAGGAGAATTCGAAAGAAATCCGGAATGGTATAAGGTTTTTCCCATGTATTTTTTACCTGTTATTCTTGGTACAGGGTTATGGGTCATCGCATTCATATTTGTTCTATATAAAAACAAAAAAAATTCTAACAAATATTTTCCATTTTCTTTTTTAGAACCTCAGTGGTTTCTTCTATTCGCCAGTTTTATATTTCCATTTATTTTCTTCCTGGTAAGCAAATCGCGTTTAACTTTATACATCCTACCCGTATTTATTCCTTTGACTGTAATAATGGGTAAAACCTTGCACAATGCATGGGAAAAAGGTGTAATTACTCAAAAGAACCTTATGGTAATAGCCATCATTAACGCAATTCTCATCATATCCCTGAAAGGAATTTCTGTTTATTATCCCAATAACAAAGACATGAAGCAGTTAGCAAAAGATATTCAACCGCTATTAAATCAATTTCCCCAAAAAGAACTCTATTGTATTAAATCAACCTATCTAAATGGTTTTGAATTTTATACGCATATACCTGTCCCTGAAATAAAATTACCTGATGATGACACGCTCAATGAAGAAACCGCTTTGAACTTAACAATTAAAACTATCAGCGACTTCCTAAAAGAGGGAACTAAGGCTAAACGAATCATCCTCGTTCCACGAAAATACGAAAAGGTAATAAGCCCATCAAAAATACCCGAAAAAATAAAAATATACCCTATTAACAAATTCTGGGTCGCGATGTATTACGAGAAATAGTACTGGAATTATCATACCCCAAAAACAACTTTTAAAAACAAAGTTCCATTATATTCTTGCCAGATGTTAGAATTATAATAAAGTTAAAATATATTCAGGCAAGCGTAAACATCTTCAACATGTCTATTGTTAAAAACAATTTCATACTTTGCTACTCATCCCTCTTGATAATTATTTTTACCCTTTCTACATCCACTTTCCCTGAAGAAATAACCCCTAATACAGCTCCTTTAGAAACAAACATACTCCCCATTAATCTCGAGCAAACTATTGAAAGATTGAAGCAATTAAATCAATCCGTATTGTTCAAGTTACACCCTTCTTTCACAGAATCTCCATCCCTTGGTTTTAACACTTTTATCCAAAAAAATGAAAAACTTACCTACTCTGAAACATCAGAACCACTCATAAAAGAACAGTTAATTGCATCAAAACATATAAACATTACCCCCAAATTTGAAGATATATTCTTTCTACTATCCGACGAAACAAGATTAAAAGCCTGTAAAAAAATTTATTCAAACACGCCCCAGGATTTTGTTCAGAAAATAGTACATTATCTTGGGAAAGGTTCCCCAGAACAGGCCATGGTTATAAACCAAATTCTGCCCTATCTACAAAACGAATTGGAAGAACATCTCATAGCATTATTGCAGAAAAATCCTACCGATATAGTAAAAAAACGGAGCATTATCTATGCATTAGGCCAAATAAAGTCAGAAAAATCAGCTCCCTTGTTATGGAATGAGATACAGACAACACAATCAGAAGAAATTCAATACACTTGTGTACAGGCTCTCGCCAACATGCCTCATTCCCTATCTTTGGAACAATGGCTCCAATTATTACAATACAATTCTGTTCCTATATCCCTAACCTCCGCTTACGCTATTGTGGAATATGGGGGAAGTTCTTCAGAAGAATACATCCGCCGTATTCTTTTCGGCGAATTCCCGGTATCTCAAAGAGTTCTTGAATATCTCACAGACCGGATAAGCAATCATCCTCTGCACATTTTTATACCTTTTTCCATTGAGGTAATGAAAAGGAACCCGAGTCTGTCACAAAAATTTTCCTCACTACTAAGCAAAAAAACAGGCGTCAACTTTGGACCCAATCCTCAATTATGGGAAAACTGGTGGAAAGAATATTTAAACAGCGTTTCATCCATAGAAACTCCAGAAAATATACAACCTTCTCCAGATAGAAACCCGCCACAACCCGATGTAAAAATCCACCAACCCCGAGTAAGAAAAAGGTAGAGTATTATCTGTTATTTTGTTATATTGTTATATTGTTTGGGCACGAGCTTGTTGTCTCTCAATCAAGGGCACTACCTGTAACGCACTTCCTATTGAATCCTCAATGGTTCCTTCTCCCCAATAATCACCACAAAAGTAAGTTCTGTTAATCCCATTAATTTCAGTAAATCTTTTTTGAACACTCAACATTTTCCATGTAGGTTTTGGTGCTTTTCTTTTTAGGACGACCATCGTATTCTCTTTTGGCACATTATTCCCTTGAGGGACAAAGGTAAGAAACAAATTAGATTTTATAGGTAACTGTTGTAAGTAATTTAAATTCCATGTTACTACAGGTGGCATTTTTTCAGGAACATCGCTAACCTGAATACACCAAGAAGCAGATCCTTTGGATGGAGTTTGTATAAACCGTTCATCATTATGAACTACAATATCAAATTCTTCATACCCAAACGATCCAAGAACCTGATATTCTGAAGGTGTGGGTTTTTCTAATATCCTTAAAGCATCATCTGCAGGAAGAGAAAAAATCACCGCATCAAAAAATTCCCTTTCCCCTGTATTTGTGATTATTTCAACCGAGTCGGGACTACGGGATACTTGAACAACTTCCACTTGAAAATGAATAGGATTAATTAAAGCCGATACCATCTGACTGACAATTCGGAATCCTCCACCTCGGATAACTCGCCATTTAGCATCATCAGAATCTTCCAACAAACCAATCTTACTTAAAAAAGAAAAGAAAAAATATGCAGGCATATCTTCCAATGTACTTCTCAAACCACACCAGAAAGACTGTATTAAAGGCAAGACAAATTTCTTTTGAATTTCGGATGAAACACCTTCCTCTTTAAGATACTCAAAAAGAGAGGTTTTCTTATCTTTTTTTTCCAAAAAAGATTTCCATTGTTTCTTCCAATTTCTCCATAAAGAAAAAACCTTATAGTTTATCGGTTTTAAAAATGAAGTGGTTGTAGAAAAACTATGAGAATCATCCCCCAAACACCAATATAATTTTGCATTAGGATGATTAATAACAATCCTTTTAGGAACTTCCTGAGAACGTATCTTTAGTTGGTCCAGTAAATTTACAAGATTAGGATAATGAGCACGATTGTATACACTAAACCCCAAATCAACAAAACTGTCCACATTCCCTTCTTTATATCGAATAGAAAAGAGGCCCCCTCCGGGACGATTGCTCTTTTCAAAAATATAAACCTTATGCTTAGAACAAAGCATATAAGCACAGGTTAAACCTGCAATACCTGCTCCAACTACTGCTATCTTCATAACTTCTTCTCCTGAAATTTCACATAACTTCTTGCAACACCTCTAATCCAATTTTATGCAAATACCCATTTGAAGCAAAAACTCCCACGGATTTATCCAATGCTGAACTTCCATCATATTGAAACGAATTCCCCAAAATATCCGTTACCTTACCGCCGGCCTCTTGAAGAATAATGGCTCCACCTACATGATCCCATACCTTTTCCCGATAATCAGGATTATCCGTCGGAGGGAAACGCAAAATGATTTCCCCTATCCCACATGCAAGCAAACCATATTTTACTTGACTATCCACAGGAATCGTTTTCTTAATGTCCATTCTTTCTAAAAAAACCGTGGTTCTTTTAAGGTCTGTATGTTTCGACTCATAAGAACGCAATAATACCGCATTCTGAGGTTCCTTACATTCTGAAACATGGATAGGAATGGCTTCCTCTGATAAATCAAGAGGTTGCATCCATGCTCCTTGCCGTTTCTGAGCAAAAAAAGTATACCCCTTATCGATTCGATTCCCCATACCCCAAAAAGAAGACAGCCTCAAACGAGGGCAGGCTAAAATACCTACATCGATGAATCCCTCATTTACATGTCCTAATGATATAGCATATTGGTCGCCCCGTAGAAAACCTTTCGTTCCATCCAGAGGGTCCAGAACCCAATAAGATTTTTCTTTTGTAAACGAACAATTCATATCCAGATAGTCCATAATATTTTGTCGATTTAATTCCCCTAAAAAAGGTTTCAATACATCTATTAAATGCTCAATAAAATTATCACGGTTATCCTCTGGCAAAGATTTTAATGATTCTTCGGCGATTAAAGGCTCCCCTCTAAAGTTTATATTTAACCAATTACTTACAATAACTTGGGAACCAAAATCTGCAAGAGTGACCGGAGAAAAATCCCGCTTCGTCTGAACATTTTCTATTCCTAAAGTAGCGATATATTCTGTAAACTTACTTATCAACCCCATCAACCCTACCAATTCGCCGGAAAGACTATCCATATAAAATTCCTCACTAAACCCGTTTCCATGCAGAGACTAAAATTTGATAAGCATACTCCATCTCTTCTTCAGTAATAACAAGGGGAGGACTAACCCGAATTACTTTTTTCGCCAACGGGCCTAAAAAATGAACACCTTCATTCTCTGTCCCATAATATGCTTCCAATACACATTTATTGGCAATCTCTGCTGTTGCACAATCAATACCATAAACCAGTCCTTCTCCTCTTACATCATCAATAAAAGAAAATTCCCCTTTCAACCGTAATAATAGATCTTTTAACTTATTTTGTACTTTTTGAACATGTTCCACAATTCTATCCTCTTCAAAAACATCCATGGTAGCACAAACAGCACAACAGGCAGAACTCCCTCCACTAAATGTATCCGATGCTTCTCCATAATCCAGAGACTCTATCAAATCCTCTCGGCCTACCACTGCAGATGCAGGTTCACCACTGGCCATTCCTTTCCCTAACACAACCAAATCAGGCTCTACACCATAAGTCTGGAATGCATACATATTCCCCGTCCTACCAAAACATGACTGAACCTCATCAAAAATAAAAGGTATATCATGTATATTACACCACTCCTGCAATAATTGATGATACCATTTCGGAGGATGATAGGAGCCCTTTGCTCCCAAATAGGGTTCCGTAATCAACAATACAATCTGACCTTTGTAAATATCCCATATTTGATTTAATTCCTTTTCATAATAATCCTTTTCATAGCCTTCTCCCATTGGAAATGAAACCCAGCGAACATTAGGATTGGGACTCGTATCTCCTGTTACATCCGCGGCTAAACCCTTTTTACCATGAAATCCATGTCTTGTAGCAATAATAATATGTCGTTCAGGATAACGATGCAAGGCAGACCACATCGCTTTTTGAATCCCTTCAGAACCACTTGCCGCCCACAATATCTTTTGGGCCTTCGAATAACCGAAACTTTCAATCAATCTTCGTGAAGCCTCCACTTGCACAGGAGAAATCATATTATAAGTATTCCTCGGAAGATTTTTATAATACTCCTTAAACCGTTCCTCAAATTTAGGATGTGCATATCCGAGATTACTTACCAAAACTCCTGATGTAAAATCTATCAATCGGCGACCATCAATAGTCCACAAATAAACTCCCTGAGCCTTGTCAACTACAATCTGTGATGGAGTATATGTTTGCTGTCCCCTACCGACATACTTTACCCATAACGACCTAAAGTGATTCCCCCTATCTTCATCGAGATGTATAATAGTCATAAATAAAATACCTCTATTCTCAAAACATTTAACGATTACCCATTAAAAGAGAGGGAAAAAAAATATATTAACTATTATGTTTTATATTGCTTTTTAATTGCAACATAACAATATGCATATAAAAAAGTAGGCACGCTTTTCAGCGTGCCTACTTATATCTTCAGGCACAAGTTAGAAAGTTTCCGTTTTATACTCTGTCCTGGTTTTAATTCCCAATTGTAATAACAAACACAGCACGACGATTCAACTTGCGATTCGCCGGTGTATCATTGGGAACTGCAGGCCTACTCTCACCATAGCTAATCGTCGTAATACGGCTTGCATCAATACCATTTTCAGCCATATATTTTTTCACCGCATCAGCACGGCGTTGTCCTAACCCCATATTGTATTCATCTGTACCAATATTACAGCAATGTCCTTCGATTGTGATCTTATCCGTCGGATATTTTTTCATATAGGCGATAACTTCATCGACTACTGCTTTTCCTTCCGGCTTTAAAATCGCTTTATCAAAGTCAAACAATACATGATTGAACACAGGAGCTGTCCTCTTCTGGACAGGAGGTGCTGGGGGTGGAGGTGTCGGTGCTGGAGGTGCCGGGGGTGCTGGTTTTTGCCACTGACTATAGACAATACCGCGATTACCCCACAATTCAGAATCATCATTATTTGAAGCCGCTTCTTTCGGCCACCACCAATAACCCGAACGACCTTGTGAATCCGCTACCGGTTCCGGTTTGGCACCTGTATTTCCCCACCAGGACATATCATCCCAAACTTTTGCAGCCTTTGCAGGAACTGCAACTAAAACAAGCATACCAATCATCGTAAGTGCAACAATCTTTTTCATACATTCCCTCCTTATTGTTGGGTTCGTATTTTACGGTTAACTTTCTTAGTTGTGCCGTATCCTTCACAGCGACAACTTGTTTATTACATCACATAATACATCTACAAGTCAAGTATTTTCCAAAAATATTTCTTGACTGTTTTTGAAGTTTATCACAACAAAACCAAAAAAATCAAATCAATATTTCCTAATTTATAAAATTACAATACTACAAACAAGGACATGATATTAGCCACCGACTCATTCACAGGGGCTTTTGTCGGATAACGAATAAACTCACAATGACCATCCAGATACAACACATTACAACCACCCGGAATGTGATTGAAAAATACAGATGTACCAGATGTTCCTAATTGATCTAACATAATAAAAATTTCACTCTGGGCCTTTGAAGAGGCCGAAGGATTATTTATATCTGTGATTAAAAATCTTTCGATACCTTCACGCAAACGGTAAAGGGTATTTCCACCACCATTACCTTCTCCCGTCATATATCCCCCTGTTACATCATTATCTGCAGCACGAGCCACGGCACTGGGGTCCGTTCCCGGTGGACTTGTCAAAGAACCAACAACCCCGGGTACCGTAATCAACTGAAGAATTGCAAAAGGTAACTGTTTAGGAACAACTGTCGATGTATTCAAATTCGGAGCATTAGCTCCCAATACTTGAACGATCAACTGAAGACTTGGAATGGCCCCTACTGTAGTCAACTGGTCAGGGTTATCCCCTAAACGGTCAAAAACCCAACCGAAATATGCATAACTCGCATCAATCACTGAAACCCCATCGTCCCATCTTAAATAGTATCCTAAATGATAATCCTGTTCCGTTATCCCTAACGATGGATAACTCTTCCCTTTTAGGGAATTTACCGTATCTTGTGCATCCGAAGGACAAATTATAATCGCAGGGTCTGTTAAATATTCCGGATACAGAACTTTCACACGAGGTCCCGCTGCAATATAGGACTGCCAGGAACCATCACTCTCTCTCTGAGCTACCTCGATTTGAATAGGAGGAAACTTCCCTCCTGAAGCCTCGTTCGAATACATTTTAAAAACAAGACCCCACTGTTTTAAATTGTTTTGACAACTAGAACGCCTTGCCGCCTCTCTTGCCCTTGCAAGGGCCGGTAAGAGTATCGCTGCAAGAATTCCAATAATCGCAATGACGACCAACAGTTCAATGAGTGTAAAACCTTTTCTTTTCATCATAAAATCTTTTCCTTTGAAATGCTTTAAAAGTATTTAAACCATTGTATCTCCATAACAAAGAGAAACAATATTATGGTTTTTATTCTATTATTGTTAATTCTAAAATATCAAGTTTTTATTCTTTAACATAAAGATTCATTCTATACAATTATTTTTGTATAATTGAATTACTAGAAAAAAACAACAAAATTTTAAGATAGGGAAAATTAAAATGTTTCACCCTCATCAACAAAACAAAAAATATCGGCCATTGCTCATGATCTTTCTAAACTTCTTTTCATTTATTTTTCTCATCTCGACCACCTTCAGTGATGAAGTAAAGAAACCATTGTTTCAAGAAGATTTCGAGCAAGGTTCTCAGCGTTGGGAAATGACAGATTCCAAAGTCTGGACCGTCTCAAAAGATGAACATGGAAATAACCTTCTATGTTTAACAGGGTCCAGTCAATACGAACCTCCTGTTCGTTCACCCAAAAGCATTGCACTAATAAAAGACAATGAATTTGAAGATTTTACACTTACCGTTCGAGCCAAACAAACCGGTAAGGAATATGGCCATCGAGACCTTTGTTTTTTCTTTGGCTATCAGGATCCAACTCATTTTTACTATGTGCATATAGCAACAAAAGCCGACCCCCATGCTCATTCTATATTCCTTGTAAATAATGCTCCCCGTATATCTATTGCCAAAGAACGCACAACAGGAGCCGACTGGACACAAGATTTTCATCAAATAACCCTCGTTCGAGATACAAAATCTGGAAAAATTGAAGTTTATTATGATGATATGGAAAAACCCATCATGGTAACTGAAGATAAAACCTTCATAAAAGGAAGAATCGGATTAGGCTCATTTGATGATACAGGTTGTTTCGACGATTTAAAAATTTGGGACACCCCTGATAAAAATCTTGCCATAAAAAAATAATTTTTATTTAATTGCTTCGAACAACCAATTAAAGTCATAATCCGTTTCACAGGTAGCCATGATGAGTTCATGGATATTCTCAAGACAAGTAGATAACTCTATCCGTGCCTTATCATTCCATGGATAACGGGATAACCACAGAGTTACAAAAAGGATAAACAACAAATCCTCAAAGTGCTCCTTTATCAACCATGTTCTCCCACCGTATTCATGAACCCCCAATACTTGTTGAACCCCTTTATCTGAAAATATAGGATACAAATAAGGAGCCCAGGGACCCTGTTGAATGCGAATTAACTGGGCGGAATGCTCAATACTTATTCGAACCAGTTCTGCATCCCTCCGTGCAGAATATTCATCAAGCCCAAATGTAGCAAAACCCCTTGCTATAACATCTGTTAAATGCCATTCCTTCAACCATTGAGCTGTTATTGTTGTAATTTCATCCGACTCATACAAAGGGGGACCCAATAACATCAACGACAGTCCTCCCAGATTATGAAGTAAGCCCCAAATTGTAAATATACGCGACAGTCTCTGCCTTTCCTTATTACTAAAAGCAAGCCGTGTACCCAGGTACGCCTCTATCTCGGGCATATCTTTCAATTTGCAAAACTCAATATATCTATGATGAATATCAAAGCATTCCTTGATAGAATGCTCCACCCACGGTTTTATTGCGAATGGATACTGAACCCTTCTTGCACAAGCAGACCAAAAATTCTCTAACACAGCAAATAACCGTTCCTCATCCACCTCCTTTCCTGTTATTAGGGGTCCTATAATTTCAGGTTTTACAACTTCTTCCAGGGGTCCCAATACATCCGAAAACAGAAATTCATGGTAAAGACTTTCTATGTCCCGAATTCCTTTTCCGGAAAGAACCTCCGCAATCTTGTTCCAGATTCCATCACGGTCATAAACCTCCCGCCAATTCATAAAAACTACATATTCATAACCCTGTAATTCAAGGTATATACCATGCTCACAAAGGTGGGCCCCTGAATATATATAATCCATATCATTTCGTGTATCTCGGAAAATATAGAATATTCCCGGATCGGATTTTAGCCCTAATGCTTCTCCCAATGTCCGTGTAACAAGACTCGGTTTTTCCGCAGATCCAACATTAATTGCTGTGGAACGATAAATACGACCTCGCGTCATATTATATGCATTGTTATATACAATAAGGGCCCTTTCTAAACCCGCCCGGTTTGTGTAAGCAAATACATTCTCATCTACCCAGCCCTGAGGCGTAACAAAATCATAAAAAGCAAAATGCTGGGCTCCACTGAATATGTACCTCTTTTTCATTAATGGGAATATTTCTCGTTCATGTCGGTGAATTAAATTCTGATCCGGCATCTCATCCCAGTAAGCACGAGGATACTCCATTCCATATTTCTCAGAGAAGCCCTCTATTTGCCCATGCCCAAACATAGGTAGTCCGGGAAGTGTAACCATCATCATAGCAATCCCAAAATACTTGTCATCTTTACCAAATTGAGCAATGGCCGTTTCCTCATCGGGATTGTTCATAAAATTGACAAAACGCTGTAACACCGCGGGACTGAATTCCAATACATTCTTAATTGTTTGCCGATATTTAGCATTATCCTCCATCTTGAGCATATTCATAAAAGCACTATTATAAACCCGGTGCATCCCTAATGTCCGGACAAAATAACCTTCCAATAACCAGAATGCTTCCGCCAATAACAGAGTATCGGGAGCCTCTTCAGCAATCATATCAACAACTTCTCTCCAAAATTCTTTTGGAAAATATCTATCAAATTCTTCTCGCGTCATTCCACACTCAGCACGGGAAGGAATAGCCCCTCCCTCCCCAGGGGCCGGAAACCATAACCGTTGATAATGTCGTTTCGTTAATGTCATCGCCGCATCAAAACGAATGATAGGGAACATTCTCGCGACATGAAGAATATGCCTTTTAACCATTTCCCGGACCTCCGGCAAAAGAAAATTTAGTTGAGCGGTATCATTCCACGGCATGTGCGTCCCATCATTCCCATGATAGACATACCGAACCTCCCCCGTCCTGATATTTTGCCATTTAAACACAACACCCGCATCAGAACGGTCCCAATATCCATCTTCTATCTGAATACAAATATCCGGATGCAATGATAAATTAGGTCCATTAAACCGGTATGAAGGGAAAGGAGGATATGACATCTGAATAAACCAATCCGGATGTTCAACAATCCAGCGGGAATAAATCCCAAAATGATTTGGCACCATATCGCTTGCCAGGCGTATTCCCTTCCGGAAAGCCTTTTCCTGCAACCTTTTGAGAGCCTTTTCTCCTCCTAAATCCTGGGCTATTTCGTAGTCATAGAGAGAATATGCAGAGGCTAATGCCTCGGGATTTCCTGTTAGTCTCTTAATCATTTTGGAAGCCTCAGAACGTTCCCAAACCCCAATAAGCCACAATCCAGAGAAACCCCACCGAGCTAATTGCTCCAATTCCTCATCCGGAATATCATCCAGATGCTTTATCTCCCTTTTATATTTCTTTGACAACTGAGATAACCATACATATATCGATTTCGCAATTAATACTAAATTGGGCATCCAATCACGGTCAGGTGAAAACGCTTCATACTCCTCATAGCCCAATCCCCTTAACACCCTGAAATCAAGCACATCAACAGGTCCCTTACCAAAACCCCTCCATTGTCGTTCTTCTTGAATAACCCCCCAAACAAAATTTAACTCGGTAAGCAAAGCCGACGGCAAAAAGAAACTCCAATTCCGACGAATATAATCCAACTGACCTTCCAGAGAATCAGGACATGCCCGTATAGGCTCCCAGAGAGTATCCCACAAAGAGCAATTTGTTTCCTTCAAAGGAGGCCATTGACATATAACAGTTTCTGCTTTCCCAACAGTCTCCGTATACAAAGGCTGGAATTTCTTAAATGATTCATCATCAAATAAAATTTTATATTTCTTTCCCGCAGGATTTTGATTAGTAATCCACCCAAGCAGAAATTCTTGAAACAATATCTCATAACAAGAATTCCCCCGGGGTTCCTTCAAAAAAAATTCTTCCATAATTAATCCCCGCCGATAAAGATTTTCCGGAGGAAACTCTTCCAGCCATCCTTCTAACAAACGCTTTATCCTGTCTCCCAATTCTTTCTCCAGACATTCTCCCAGTTCAAGCATCGGAAATGGTTTTATTTGTTGACCGTAATAATAAATAATATATCGAAATACCTCCGTGATTATTTCCATCGCACGCAATTCACCCTGCGACCAGAACGAAAATCCCGGTCGATGAGAATAATTACGGTTTACCTCTTCCACCAAAGAACGAACCCATAAAATTTTTTTCTCTTTTTCTGAAATATCCTTTTTTAACTCTGTAATGGTCTTTTTAGGGTCCCAATTATCCCATGCCTTCTTTCTCCATAAAAAACTTAACGGATACCAATCACTTTTTCTAAAAAATTCCATCGTTTTGCTTTAATCCTTTCTGAAGTTACCTTCAAAAACCCGATGATAAACAAAAAAACACTTGAACCTTATTTAAATGTATTTTACAAAATCAATAGATTATAATATATATAGGCTATTGTATTGCATTGGCTGCATTATCTTCGGTTAAGTATTCTTATAAAAAGGTTATATACAATGTTTTCTATTAGGAGTAACCATCTTCGTGCTTTTCTAAGAGATTTATTTCCCTCTGCTTGCATTTGCCTACTAATCTTTATAGCGATGGCCTGTTCTTCAACTACAGAAAAATCAGGAATTATATCTATCGGACCCAATATTACAGAAATTATTTTTGAATTAGGTGCTTATCATAAATTAAAAGGTATCGGCGACTTTGATGACTACCCCCCAGAAACAAAGGATTTAAACCGAATTGGAAGTTACTTATCTCCCAATCTTGAAAAAATCACTGCACTAAAACCCGCTATTCTTATTGTCTCCGGCGAGATCCCACAACTAAAAGAGTTAGCCAAACAACAGGGGATTCAATATCATCCGGTGCCAATGGACAACCTCCAACAAATCTATGACGGGATCTCTATTATCGGCGAAATAACTCATACTTCACACAAAGCAAAACTACTTGTATCAGAAATACAAAACAATTTCCAGAAATTATCAGAAATCACAAAGGATTTTGAACCTATACCAACTTTACTTGTTGTCGGTAGAGAACCTCGTGATTTATCTACAATACAGGTTGCAGGAGGAACATCATTCCTTTCAGAAATATTAAAATTTACAGGGGGAAAAAACATATATGAAGATTCAAAACAAAACTACTTTGAGATTTCCGCTGAACAAGTACTATCCAGAGCCCCTGAAGTAATTATTGAATTCCGTTGTGGTGAGAACCTTACCCAAAAGCAACTGGACGCTTTGTATTTCGATTGGAAAGCATTAGAAACAGTCCCTGCCGTAAAAAAAAGTCGTGTTTATTTTATTCTTGAATCATACGGTATGCGCCCAGGACCTCGCATCTACGATATAGCCAAAAAAATTGCGACACTATTACATCCCGAAGTAGAATTAGGGTTATGAACCCAATTCTTACCACAAAGAATCTATCCTTTCGTTACCGGAATGACGAACCGTTATTCGAAAACATCCAATTTTCAATCAGATCCGGAACATTAACAGCACTTATTGGACCAAACGGTTCTGGGAAAAGCACACTCTTACGATTACTATCAGGGACAATAACTAAAACAGATGGGACCATACTTTTGAACAACAAACCTATAGACTTGTTCCCTGTTCGAGAACGGATTCAGAAAATCGCATTCCTTCCACAAAACATCTTCCCAATTTTTCCTTTAACTGTTTTTGAAATTGTTGCTATGGGGCGTTTTCCAAGAAAACCCATCCTTACAAGATTAAACCCAAAAGATTATGAAATCATAGAACAATGTATGAATATTATGAATTTAAAACCATTAGAAAACCGACTCTACTCCGAACTTTCCGGAGGAGAATGCAAAAGAACACTTATCGCAAGTATTCTGGCTCAAGAACCTGAAGTGTTGCTTTTGGACGAACCTTTAGCCGGCCTGGATTTACCTCATCAAATAGAGACACTTCAACATCTTCACGAACTAACAAAGAAATCTTATACAGTCGTAATCGCATCGCATGAAATTAATATGGTTACACGATTTGCGGAAGAATTTATTCTGTTATCATCCAATCATCGGATAATCGCTCATGGAAACGCAGAAAACACACTAACAACAGATAACCTGAGTAAAGCCTATAACGCTTCCTTCTGGGTAGGTACTCATCCTCTTACAAAAGGACTGCTTATCGAAATAAAACAGGAAAAGAATTCATGAAACAGGGGCACAATACAACAATACTTATTATCTGCATCTCAATATTTCTAATACTAATCCCATTAAGTATTTTCACAGGTTATGAACCCATCTCACCATTGAGGTTATTTCGGGCAATACAACAAAACGACCCAACCCATTCCGCTTTAGCAATAGAAATCGTCCTATTCCATCGTATCCCTCGAACATTAATTACCATTCTTGTAGGAACCGCCCTTTCTATCGGTGGGGTTACTTTTCAAGCACTCCTACGAAATCCACTTGCAACTCCCTATACATTAGGAACATCCAGTTTTGCTTCATTAGGAGCTTACATCGCATATCTGGGAATGAACTCGTTTCTATCGTTTATCCCCAATAAATACATCCCTCTATCGCACCTATTCGCTTTCTTTTTTGCAATCGGCGAAGTCCTCCTCATATTAATCTTAATAAAAACAAGACCCAAATTATCAGCGACCCTACTTCTCCTCTGTGGAATCACCTTAGGCATGTTAGCAAACGCATTTATCTCCATTTTAAGATACTGGGCCACCCCTGATAAACTCGTTTTTATGGAACGATGGTGGTTTGGTTCCACTCAAGTCTTAGGTTATCGTTCCCTAATCACAGTATCCATTGTTTCCATACCTGCCTTTTTCCTACTCTGGAGTTACAGTTCCGCATTAGACCAATATACTTTTGACACCGAAATTGCTCAGGCAAGGGGGGTAAACATTGCTAAATTACAAACACATCTTTTTATTATTGTTTCCGTTTTAACGGCTGTTATTGTTGCAGAAACGGGACCTATTGGATTCGTTGGATTAATTGTTCCACATGCTACCCGCTATTTTGTAGGCTCCTCCCACAGACGGGTCTTTCCGTATAGTGCTTTCATAGGCGGTTCCTTTTTATTATTCTGCGACATCCTTGCCAGAAAGTTATTTACAACAGAAATTCCCATCGGGATCATAACCACACTTATAGGTGTTCCTGCTTTCCTATATATACTTTTCGGTAAGAATTTTAAAGAATGGATGACATAACAACATATATCATCTTAATTAGTGGAGGTTCCGCGTCGGGAAAAACCACCCTTGCTTATCATTTAAAAGAATCCCTTTCCCCTCATGCTGTTGTTATCTCTTTGGATAACTATTATAAAGATTTATCATCAATTCCATTGAAACAACGCGAACAACATAATTTTGACCATCCCCAATCCATCGATTACAAATTATTGATAGAACATATAAAACTGTTAAAGAAAAACAAGCCCATCTACATACCCCAATATAACTTTGCAACACATATCCGTAAAAAGAAAACTCTAAAAATACAGCCCCACTCAATAACAATTATAGAAGGATTACATACCTTAACCTATCCATCACTCCGAAACATTGCAAACCTAAAAATATTTGTTGAACTGGACAATGACTTGCGATTTATCCGAAGACTACAACGAGACCTGATAGAACGAAAACGAACATTAGAAAAAGTGATTTCCCAATACATCAACACAGTCCGTCCTATGCATGAAAAATACATTCAACCATCAAAACAATTCTCCGATATAGTTGTTTCTGGAAATCAATTAGAATATTCTCTTAGAAAAATTCTACTTCATCCTTCCTTAAAAAAAATTGCTTCCCTACTACACATCAATATCCCCTAAAACCAGATCCGGAGGTGGCAATTCCCGGTCCATTTCATCCAAACGCATACCAAAACCTCCTCCCTCCACGGTAGATAAGTCAAGACATCCTTCTACCCTTTGATATAGCCCCGGATGAATCTTTGCTTCCGGAAAACTGGCTTCGGGATAGAACTGCATAGCATTACTCTCTACTCCCATAATTGTCCCTGCATGGGCCCCCAAAAGAACATGAGGAATCTGAGCCAACATAGGATTGGTCAAATCCTGAACCATTAAGAGCAGTCCATGAGCCTTTGCCCAACAAAGAGATAACAACGCCCCTGTTTGTGTTTTACAAGTTTTCAAAGCCACACCCGACCAACCCAATTCCCTTCCCCGAAGTACAACCCGCCAATCATGAGCACTCTCATCCATAAATAACGGTTTCCTAACAGATACAGGGCGAACATCCATAGGAAATGCTTCCAATTCATACGGGAAAGGTTGTTCAACATAAAGTATCATTCCATAAATACGAGGTTGTTCCTTCATTAAACGGTCAAGTATATCTACAACATATTCTGCATTCCGAACCGTGCAATTAAAATCAACACTTAACCACCATACCCCTTCTTCAAGTGCAATCCTTCCAACTTGAACGATCCGCTCATAATCCCACCCCACATCATTCCCCCGAAGTTTTATCTTCAAACATTTCAAACCATCATGTCGCACCCATTCCCTTAACGAACACGGATACTTATCCGCTATTCGTTTCGTTACTTCGCCTTCCTCCAGCCAATCCAAACCACCTACCAGATGCCATGTAATTATCTTCTTAGGCAAGGGAAATCTCAAAAACTGTTGGGGATAAACATTTTCGAAAGATAAATCTTTATCAACCGCAGGAGTTAGAAACTCCGCAAGGTCTCGATTCATAAATTCACGGTTATAAGTGTTATATACAGGTATCTGATGCAGTTTCCCATAAGCATCGTGCAATGCAAGGTCAAAAGGAGAGCAACAAACCAATCCCGCTAAACGAGGCATAGGTTCTGTCATGCTCCCTGAATTAAACTGCTTCAAGGCACGAGGTAAAACTTGCTCGATAAATGAGTACCCTATTTCTATTGGATGTCCATTACAATCAAAATTTTTGTAAAAATGGGCTATCTTTCGGGTAAAAGAGACAACATGCTGATACCGCTCCACATAAGGACGTTCAGAAGGCCAGACCCATTGCACACTTAACGGTGTTTCTCCCCAACCAATTGCTGAATTCCCTTCCCTATCCTCAACTCGCAATGCAACACGAGCACAGATAACCTCTGTTAAAGTTTCCTTACCAAATTTTAACGGTACTCGTGTATAAACAGGAATAAAATATAATGCAACCGCCTTTATTCGAACATCTGTGCTTTTCGACATAAATTTCCCTTAGAAAAAAATCGGTACTGTTATTTAAGCAACATTACCTCAATATCACCGACAAACAAACCATCAATCCGAACATTACCTCCCTGTTGAAGTTCCGCCGGCTCATCATCCCTAATGTAAACAAACTGATAGTCCCCTCGCGGAACTTTTACAGATTTTACACCGCCCGCAGGGATAGAAATGTTCTTGCCCCTTTTTCCGGAACGCAAACCAAGTTTTACAGATGTATCCAATGGGTTATGTATCGTAATCTCATATGAACCTTCCCGCAGTTGATATGTATAACCTGGCAACTTTACCTTCCTTCTCATTGGGGATTGCTTAATAATCCCCGAGCCCGAATCCTCATTTAAAAACCTTTTTTGAGAACCAGCATAAACAATTCTACGAGTACTTGAGATTATTGGATTTTGTTTACTACCGACAGACTGAGGACTCAAACGATTTGACACTTGACTTACAGCATCGTTTTCTACCGGAACCTGCTCCTTTTGCTCAATTTTAGATGGGGAAATATCCGCATCCTCTTCAACAGAAACTTCCTCCATCTCATTCGTTGGTTTCTCCTCAACAGCACCCTCTAATACCTCCACCGTTTCAGGTACTTCCTCTATCTGATTCTCTCGAATAGGGACAGGACGAACATAAAAACCACTCTTTCTTACCAGTTTGTTATTCTCAAATCGTGCCGAAAAACTTGACCCTCCCTTATCCGTCCACAAATAAAGAATACCCCCTCTATTATCAGAACTAACTTGCGTCCCCGCCCTTTGAAGTATCGCCACTACTTCATCCAATTCCATCCCTTCTTTTAACTGGTCATACAACTCACGAGTCAAAGGAATTGGAGCCGTTCCATCCGTTTCTGTTTTACCTGAACACCGCTTCAATATATTATTCTCAAACCTTCCGTATAACACCTTACTCTCACGGTTCCAGCGATACAATTTCATGTTCCTATCCGCACTCTGAGTAATCAAAAAATCAGGAGCACCCAATAAACTCGTTACCTCCTCATAACCCATTCCAACTTTGATTTTACTAAAAGGGTCTATCGAAGACATGCTTTCCTCATCCTTCTCCACATTTTGTTCAGATAGGATTTCTTCCCGTGATTCTTTTTGCTCCCCAGTCACCTCTCCCCCCTTCAAGGATGTCGGAACCTCAAAAGTATTTGTAGATACAATCTCCTGTGTATTTTGATTACCCGTAATGGGAGTTAAAGTTGATTGAACCCTGACAGGTTCTTCCTTTTGTTGAAAATTCCCTGCATCCTCTGATTCTTGAACTGTATCTACCAGAGATATTTTAGTCTCTTTTTGAGTTTCTTTTTCTGCACTTATAGGAGAACGAACCGTTTCTTGCTCTGAAGAAAAACAGGAAAAAAGAAAAGGGATAAATAAAAAACAGACTATAAAATAAAAAAACTTCTTCAAAAAATAAACAAAAACAATATCGGCAAATCTACGACTATCCCATTCTGAAATCTTTATCTTCATATATTACAATCTCAAATCAAATTGTTAAAACCCTATCTATTTTATTATAATAAATACAATCTTACAAAAAGAAAAATGAAAAATAGGAATATTCTCTTGGGAATAAAGTCTTTCTTCGAAGGGGTAACTTATGCGTAGTATGACGGGGTTTGGAAATGCGTCCGGAGTAATACGAGGGTCCTTCGTTTCTCTGGAAATAAGTTCCGTAAATCACCGGTCTCTGGAAATATCCATTCGGGTTCCTTCCCCCTGGGGACCTATTGAAACTTTTATAAGAGATAAAATACGCCAAAGTATAAATCGTGGAAAAATTCATTTTTGGATGCGAAGACAGTCCACAGAAACAACAGAACCTGCTTTTACTTTTAATGAAAATACAGTCAAAGAATACAAAGAACATATAAAAACATTAAAACAATTACTAAATACACAGGAAGAAGTCTCAATAAATACATTTATTCAATTACCGGGCATTTTTGAGACTACAATCTCAGATGAGGAAATAGAATTAATCAAATCTGAAACAGAACCTTTAATCGATCTTACTATCGAAAACCTAAACAAATCAAGGGAATTAGAAGGTCAGGCTATAAAAAAACAAACACACAACCATTTTGATGAACTTCTTTCAGGAATATTCCTCCTTGAACAAAAAACCCCCGAACTGCTAGAACAACAAAAGGAACGGATTCGAGCAAAACTTGCCGAAATTTCCATAGACCCATCAATTAAAGAAGAACGAATTATAATGGAAACAATTCTCTGGGCAGACAAATTAGATATTACCGAAGAAATACATCGTGTTAAAACCCATTTGAATCGTGCCTTTGAACTCCTCGAAACAGAACAAAACGGAAAACCATTGAACTTCCTCATACAAGAAATCGGTAGAGAGTTAAACACAATAAGTGCAAAACTGAGAGATGCAGACCTCGCCTGGCAATTAGTACAAATGAAAACAGTATTAGAAAAAATCCGTGAACAAATTCAAAATGTGGAATAGACAGTGAAAGAGAAAAATCTAATAATAGTTGTCTCGGCCCCATCAGGAGTAGGAAAAACCACCGTTATTCGCTACCTGATGAGTTTAAGGACAAACCTCGCTTTATCTATATCCGCAACCACAAGAAAACCGCGAGCAGGAGAACAACACGGAGTAGATTATTATTTTCTATCCGTACCCGAATTTGAAGAAAAAATAAAGAACAACGAATTTGTTGAATATGCAAGAGTCCATGATAACCTGTATGGGACTTTATATTCCGAAATCAATCGACACCTTCATTCCGGAAATGATTTGATATTAGAATTAGATGTTCAGGGAATGAAAAGTATAAAAAATAAATTTCCCTGGGCTGTTACCGTGTTTATGCTTCCCCCGTCTCTTAAAGAAATGGAAACTCGATTAATTAATCGAGGTACAGAAGGTAAAGAAAAAATACAAAAAAGGTTAAAACATGCATTTGAAGAAATGAAACTACGGTCTGATTTCGATTATACTATAGTAAATTATGAGGTAGAGCAGTCCGCAAACGACCTGGACACCATTATTCGTGCTGAACATCTCAAATCAAATCGATTAGAAATTAATTTAGAATAAACAATAACAGGAGGATTGTTAAATGCCGGTTCCATTTTATGTAGATGAACTACGAACTAAAATTGATAGCCTTTATCGACTTGTAAATGTCGCGTCGAAAAGGGTTAATCAAATTATCAAAAGTGAAAAACATGGCTTCGGCAAAAAGAAAAAGCCCACAGTGGTGGCCATAGACGAAATCATGGAAGGGAAAATTACCTATCGTAAAAATGAAAAAGAAGACCTGACTGAGATTTAAATTTAATTTGGAATCCTATAAAAAATGTCTTCTCCCTTCCAGAACAAGGTAGTCTTATTAGGCGTAACAGGCTCTATCTCTGCATACAAAGCGTGTGAACTGTGTAGCCGAATAGCCCAGAGTGGAGCCAAAGTTTATGTAGCAATGACAGAAAATTCTCAAAAACTAATTGCTCCCGCTACCTTCGAAAGCCTGTCTGGAAACCCAGTTATCACAGGGATGTTCGAACCTTATAAATTAGGCCCCCTATCCCACATATCCCTGACACATGAAGCAAACCTTTTCATTATTGCCCCTGCAACCGCCAATATGATTGCCAAGTCTGCACACGGAATTGCAGATGACTGGCTCAGCACAGCCCTATTAGCCTCTAATGCTCCTGTTCTCTGGGCCCCTGCAATGAATCCACAAATGTATTTAAATCCAGCAACACAAAAAAATATAGAAATACTTAAAGAAAGAGGACATTATTTCATCGGTCCCGAAACAGGCAAAACGGCCTGTGGAGAAATAGGTCCCGGTCGAATGGCCGAACCTATCCATATTTTTGAATATGCAGACATATTAATAAATCCATTAAAAGACTTCAAAGGAAAAAAAATTCTTATCACCAGTGGACCCACTCAGGAGCCTATCGACCCTGTAAGATATATTTCCAATCGCTCCTCAGGAAAAATGGGAAAAGCTCTGGCTGTAGAAGCCCTGCGAAGAGGTGCACAGGTTACCGTCATATCTGGACCGGTTTCTGAGCCTTTGCCCTATCTCGCAGAAACAGTCCTTGTTCGAACCGCTAACGAAATGTACGAAGAGGTTATTAAAAGATTTGCTGACTACGATATTTTTATCGGCTCTGCTGCGGTCGCAGACTACTCTATCAAGAACCCTGCCGATGAAAAACATAAACAAAACGGTTCTATGCATCATCTGGAACTAATACCCAATCCCGATATAATAAAAAAACTGGGCGAAATAAAAAGACCAAACCAGATTACCGTAGGATTTGCTGCAGAAACGCATCATCTTATCGAATATGCTCAGGAAAAACTCAAACGAAAAAATCTGGATTTAATTGTCGCCAATCAGGTAGGGGGAGAAAACTGTGCCTTCGGGTCAGATTATGTATACGCTCTTATGATAACCCCGAATTCTCAAGATGAAAAACCAGAATACATCCCCAAAAGTGAACTAACCCACCGCATTTTTAACCGAATTACCCAAATACTAAATAAAAAATAAGTTTTTCCAACAAAATTCCTCCAGAAATTGTATAATATTATAAAAAAAATGAATAGGAATTTATTTATGTCCCGTCAACAAAACATAAGCAAAAAAAATATAATATTTTTTTTGTTTCTTATTTTATTAACTATATCCATTAAATCTATTGAAGCAGAGGTTGTAATCACACAACAAGTTTCCGGAGAAGGGTTATACACATCCGACAACCTTAACTATTATATACCGGGAAAATCTATAAATATCACCATCTCTTTTGCTAATAACTCCACTGAAAATGTCCTTGCATTAGGATTACAATGTTTTGTCCCTCAAGGCTGGCAATTTCAGGGAATTTCGACAAAAACTAATGCCCCTGCGGTATATCCTCAACCGGCCAAAGTTTCCGATGGAACCACACCCTTTGAGTTTGCATGGGTAATGACTCCCTCCTTCCCATTTAACTTTACCTTTAGTGTAAACATCCCCTCCGATTCACAAGGGGCTGTACAAATCAAATCACAGTCCTTGTATCGCTACACCGGTGGTCAATTGACCTCCAAAACTGCACAAACCTCCTTTGAAGAAGCAATAATCCCACAAGAAGGAGAAGGAGAAGGAGAAAAACTCAATTGCATGCAACGGATTATAAAAGGTTGTAACCCAGATGATTCTGACCCAAAAAATCAAGCAAAAAAATTCATTCTGGATCTCCTTTTTATATTCGTTATCATCGGAACTTTGGGCATTTCCACAAAAAACAATAGAAGGAATCGTTAACCTATGAAAAACTTAATTAAAATCGTTATCATTGCTTCCATTACTTCTTTATTCTTCCAGACCACATCGTTCTCAGAAAAAATCTTTTTTATTGCCCCTGACGCAGGTATCGTTCAAGAAGTACTTCCACAAAAATTAGAACAAGCCACATGGTATCCGGACGGAATAACTCCAGAGGTATTCTCTACCAGTTTCATTACATACAACATCGCATATTGCGACCCAGCCGGAAATGGCTTTAACGACACAAACCATCCCAATCGCAAAGAATGTCTCAAAACGGCTTTAAATTATATTTCCAATATACTGAGGACCTCAGGCACTATAGACATCCTTGTTGAGGTAAGTGAAAACGATGGAACTGGTGCCATAGCATTCGCTGGAAGTTACATTTTTGGGAACCAGACAACTTTTAGTCGCTGTTTTTCCCAATTAAGGCTCCTTAATGGAACAAAACCTGTGGCCAACATATCAGAAATTCAATTAACCGTCGATTTTGGTAGAAATTTTTATGAAGACCCAAATAACAACACACCAGCAAGCAACCAACTCGATTTACTATCCATTCTTATTCACGAATTTACACATGGATTCGGATTCCTATCTTTTGTAAAACAGAACGGACAAACTTCCACCACACCCGATAATAAATATCTTTATACCGTATTCGACCAATTCATATATAAAGGTAACTTAGCTCTTTTTGAGGGTTCTCCTCCTACTTTCAAAGGTGTTCCAGCAGATACCACAAGCAACCAATTGGTTTTTAAATCTTCATTCATAGAGACTTTCTTTGGAAGTGACGGACTTGCCATATATTCCCCGGACCCCTTCCTTGACGGAACAAGTTTGAACCACTGGGACCCCGACAGAACCGGTATAAACAATGCCGTTATGAACCCACAATATACCGCAGGAACAATTATTCGCGAATACACTACCGCAGACCTATGCGCCCTAAAATCAATTGGCTATTCAAACATTCAACTCCCCTATTCAGAAGGTGAAGGACCATTGGATTGCCAGATTACAAATGACATTTCCATCACACAGGAAATATCGGGAGAAGGAGTTTATGTTCACGGCACAACCTCCTATTATGTTCCTGGAAAAGCAATTACAGTTAAAGTTAACCTAACAAAAAATACATCGGAACAAATACTGGCATTAGGGGTATCTTCACTTTTCCCCGTCGGTTGGAAATTCAAAAGTCTGATTTCCGGAAACACACCTGCAGTATATCCCACATCAGACAAAGAAACATCCAACGGAATAGACCCCTTTGATTTCGCATGGATTAGCATACCGTCCTTCCCTTTCAGTTTCAGTTTTATTGTGGAGATTCCCTCAAACATGCAAAGTTCCTGCCAGATAACCTCAAAAGCAATGTTTCGGAAAACGGGACCCCAACTATGCTCAAATAGCATTCAAACCACATTTGCGGGACATATCCAACCCCAGGAAGGTGAAGGAACATCTGAAGGATCCAATGAAGGAACTCATGAAGGAGCAACAGAAGGAAATACAACAGAAGGACAAACAACAGAAGGCATGAATAACGAAGGTTATCCAGAAGGGGCACCTACTCCTGAGGGT